>WPCK01044598.1_pt1 | contig 66971 bp, 47 predicted proteins | sample 5399851 | NCBI WGS metagenome assembly WPCK01 (sample SAMN12869471, study PRJNA574797) | sludge metagenome | isolation source: wastewater treatment of pH11 | place: China:Beijing | collected 2019-05-20 | reverse complement strand
GTCCGTCTCGCTCTCCAGCTTGCCAAAGGTGTCGAACACCCGGTGATTGGCGATCTCAAAATCGCTCGTCCCCGAATCCCATCGCCCGATGTCCCGGATCGTATGCACCTGATCGGACAGCCCCCACTGGATCGTTCCCGCCGAACTGGTCGAGGTCACGATCTCGTCGGCAAGCAGGTCGTCCTGGAACTGTCCCCATAAAGAGCGGTGTGTCAGATCCGTGTGCTGGCTCCCGTCGAATTCCAGCGTGGCGTGAATCCGGTCAAAGGCTGCCCACCAGGTATCGCTCACCCCGCCCGAGCCACTCCCGTTCGAATCCAGCGTCCGGCGGACCATTCTCCCGAACATGTCGTAAAAATAGTCGATCGATTTCGTCAGCGTATGCGAAGAATTGAAGAACTCGACTTTCGTCAAGCGGTTCCGGTGGTCCAAGGTGTACTTTTCGTAACTGCTGTCGCTGGTCTTCGTTTGCTTCGTCCGGTTCCCCTCGGCATCGTATTCGTAATCGTAGCCGGTGCTGTCCGTCGTCCGGTTCTTGGCGGCGACCACATAGTCTCCCCCGGTCCGGTTCCCGGTCCCGTCGAAGGTGTATGATTCGTCGGTTCGTCCGGAGGCATGATCGGCGGCCGTCACCTGGTTGAGCTTGTCCAGGGTAAAATTGCTGACCCCGTCAATTGACGAATTGATCTGCTTGATCCTGCTGACATTGTCATAGGCGAACGTGTACTGGTTCAGCAGGTTGGAAGTCGTCTCGTCGTCCACGTTCCGGTGCTGGATCGTGTCCACCCGGTCGGCCGAGTCATAGGTAAAATACGTGCGCAGCGCCGCACCGTTCCCGCCGGTCAGGTTGTGGAACCGATTGATGTACGTCACTTGCGACAGGGCGTTGTAGACGTAATTTACCCGCTTGTCGGCCACCACATGCCCTCCGGCCACGTCGAACTGCTGGACATTGTCCAGGCGATCGAGTCCATCGAACGTATACGTGTTCTTGTAAAGGGTAATGTCGTTCCACTCGTCCGGAACGTCCACGGACAACACGGTCCGGTTCCCGACGGCGTCGAAGTCCTGAAAGACCTTGAACACCGTCCCCATGCCGCCGATCAGCTCGTCGGTACGGGTGGTTCGGCCCAGTTTGTCCACCGTGTAATTGTATTCGGCGACATTGCTGCTGTCGTCGGCCGTGCCAGCAATATGCTGTGTCCCCAAGGTTCGTGCCACATTCAGAAAACAGAAATAGTTGTGGGTAATTGAAAGGTTCGCGGAACGGACACCATTAATTATGCCTGTCCTTTTGGTCAAGACAGGAAACGGGGGCAACCCAATTCCGATTATTTGATTAAGTGAACCTGCATCGATCTAACATCGACTTCCACATGCAATCCTTTTGCGTCTCCACCCCATCTAGTGTATTCACTGAAGTCAGCTCCAACCAGATCAATCCACTCCATGGTAAATGGTCCGCGCCAAAGCCGAATATTTCCGAAAGCGGGGATCTCTTTCAAGGTCTCGGCAGGAATAAACTCTTCGAGAGAAAACCGACGGAATTTGCCATCTTCCAGATTATAAATCACAATTGCGTTGTCAGTCCTCCCAATTGAGTCATGCTCATCCAGTGTCACCAGATACCGCGCATCCGACGACAAGTAAGTCATTTGAGGAAGTATTGCGTTTTTTAGCTGCGTCGTTCTCCACTTTTCGAAACTGAGGCTCTCACTGTTGTACTTCATGACAATCAAACTCGGTTCAATTCCATTTGACGGAACGCCCGGCTCTATCCGACACAACCACGAATTTCCTAGGCTTTGATGTTCAATAGCTATCGGAAATGATAAAGCTGACAGGAAACCATCGAACATTTCTACCATGACCGCTTCGGATTCCGAGAGTATACCCGTCGTGTTAAGGAATTCCCGCTTCCTTTCCGCTCGATCTTCAGACAGCGCCATTAATCGCTCATGTTGGGCTTTCCAAAATGGTGCGTTTTCAACTCGAACTGCCAACTTTGCGAGATCTATCAAAATCGTCGGAGCAGTACTGCTTCCTGGTTCTTCGCCGGCCGCCAAGTTATTTTTCGCCGTAAGCCATATGAGTCGTTGATCTTGATCGAAGGCGTACCTACGAGGCCGTTCACCGTCTCCAAGCACGGCCTGTGTAAACTCGTGTCCTCGCGGCGTAACTATGCTAGTGCGACGGCCTTGCCTTCCATTTTGTGAGATTTCTTCAGATGCAAACAAGTCCGTTAAAGCAAAGCACCGATTCTTTTCTTTAGCCAAATCAAAAATACAAATTGCATTTGACCAATCGTCAACGCCTGAATAATTGCCAATTGTGACGACATATCGACCATCATCTGAAATGATTACGTCCGCAGGTCCAGTTTTGTGAGGTAATTGAATCTTTTGGACATGAGAAAAACACTTGATTTCCGAATCGTACTCCATTATAGCTGCGAACGGTACGCCTCCCGACTCGAACCTGTCGTGAATCCGAGCAGCAAATCTTCCATTTGCCGACACCCTGACGATGGCCCTCGAGAATTGAGCAAAACAAGTGTGCGGCACAAGTAATAGGAAAACATAAAAAACTACCCCAATCACTTTGTTACCGCTGATGTCGCGTAGAATGCTTTTCATATAAGTAATTAGCCATAGCCTGCAGTCAATGTTGAATGGAATGGTTACTTTGTCAGAATATCGGATAGGGAATCGAATATCTTTTTGTCTCTTTTGTGTCTTATCAATTGGCTAACAATCGCGTCAATGACGGCGTCTGTGTCTTTGTCAGCGCGATTAGTCGTTTTTGCGAGATGAAAAAACAAGCCAAGGCCGAACTTGCCTTTAGCCTTTTCGCCGGCAAGTTTGTACGTGGCAGAATTGCAAATGAAAACGCCGGCGTCAGTGCCGGGCGTTATTTTTGGATTGCCGGATTTTTTGGACTCGTTGAGGCGCCGATTTACGCCGTCGGCAAAGGCATCGGATCCCCAAACGCGTCGTTTCTTTTCGATACCCGGGTTTTTGCGGTTAACTCCAGCGTCTCCAGGAAATTTGCCTCGCTCGTCGGGTATTCCTGGATCGCGTCTGTCGGTTCCACGACCTTCAAACTCGTACGTTGGCGAATTAGGGTCAAGTCCTATGACCAGGAACACATCAAACTTTTTCCCGAGATCTTCCAACTCCTTAATGGTTTCATCGATTTTTGCCTCGATTTCGTCATAGTTGACCATTACTTCGTTGGTTAGAACTAGGTCTGTGCTTTCATCCAGTTTTGCCCTTAAGCGTTTACTCAATTCTTGCATGAATGGAACGGAAGGATTGTCAATACCGTGGTAGTTCCCGAACGCCAGAATGGCGACATTGAATCCATCCGATTCTTCCTGTTTATGGCCTACAGCAGCCTTGGCAACTGCTACCGCAAACTCATCTACATCCCGTTTTCCACTCCCTGTCCCCAAGCTCATCACCTCATCCAAGCCATCCGGATCGAAGTGCGACAACGCCTGGTTCCCGACAAACCTGGAAAGGTTCGCATCGCCGGCCAAAAAGCCGATTGGGTCCTCGCTCAGCCATTTTCCAATCACCGCGTCGTACCAGCGGTTCAGGTGATGCGTGTAGCCGGTTTCACTTTCCGTCCACTTCCCGTTGAAGGCGAACGCCAGGTCGATCGACCCGTCCGTCTCGCTCTCCAGCTTGCCAAACGTATCGAACACCCGGTGATTGGCGATCTCAAAATCACTGGCCCCCGAATCCCATCTCCCGATGTCCCGGATTGTATGCACCTGATCGGACAGCCCCCACTGGATCGTACCCGCCGAACTGGTCGAGGTCACGATCTCGTCGGCAAGCAGGTCGTCCTGGAACTGTCCCCATAAATAGCGGTGCGTCACGTCGGTCACCTGGTTCCCGTCGAATTCCAGCGTGGAGTGAATCCGGTCAAAGGCCGCCCACCAGGTATCGCTCACCCCTCCTGAGCCACTCCCGTTCGAATCCAGCGTCCGGCGGACCATTACATCAAGCGCTTCTATTTTCCTTTGTCAATAGCGCCTGCCCACCTTTTCGGGTAAAACCAGAGTGCCGTTTCGTTCTGAAAATCTACGAAAACCACAACTTCGCCGAAGCAAATAATGACACCTTTACTCTCCTCGTCTTGCATTTCAAGGCGTTTCAATCTTCCTGACTTGGTGAGCATGTGGACCGAAACCTCTTCTTCGTCATCAAGGTCCAGGAGTTTGTCGTTCTTTGAGTCCCTGACAACCCATTTGTCGGGGCGTTCCCATTCCAATGTGAAGTGCTCTGTGGCAATACACTCCAATGATTTTACTTGGGGAAGCCACGGTTGGTAATGAAAATAATGCTTGCCAAGAGTTCCCAACAATACCGACTTCTCAGCTGATTGAACCGTGCCATCGAAAGAAATACGAAAATCGCGCTCGATTTCCCCGACATTAAGCGATTCTTCGACGAGCAATGAATAAAAGTCGTCGGCCTTTTTACCTATGTATTTCGCGAGGTCAGGCGCAGGCTCTTGAGCCAGTGGACCAGACCAGGCATTAACTACCTGGCTAGCCACCCACATGAACCCGGCTCCAAACAGCATTGATGTGCAAGACAATGCCGGAATAGAAAATCGCTTGGATGTCATGACGCCCCCTTTTGTTATTTCGACAAGGCCAGCAGTTTGAACGATGATGTCGTCAACAGCTCAATAAAATCCGTTGGGACCAACCGTCTAATGGATCTGTAGCTCTTCACGACTGCGATATTTGAAAATGTTTTCAGATGGTGGTAAGCGCGGCTGAAATTGGAAAACCCCGGGGGTTCTATTGAGATTCCGCCAAATATTCACTCAAGAGTTCCGGTTTCACGAAAACGATGAATTGGGTAAACGGTTCCCGATTTTAGTAGCTCTGCCGACGCTCGAATCATTTCTTGGGTCCACGACGTTCCCCGCCTTGTTTAACCAAATCTTCTCCCAAGACTTGCGGTGTGTACGTGTGCCCCCAGGGCGTGTACTCTTTTTCTGTTTTAATTTCCACATCAATTTCCTCGGCTACATAAAGTGCCCATGTTGCGCAATGCGAGCCGTCGGCGATATCAATTGTGCCATCAATGAGAACCCAGGCTGTTTGAGGTGGAACCCTACGCGCCGTGTCAATCAACTCTTTAGCCTCCTTATATTGTCTTTTCGAAATGTTCCTGCTGAATTTGACGTCCCAATTGGATTCGATATAGGGGGTTTTGTCGTCTTTATGGCCACCAGGCCAGTGTCCATCCCAGATTTCTTCGCCCGTGACGTCATCGTACAGAACGATTGTGGTGTGCCCGACCCGGAACGGGTCAATTGTCATTCGATCTCCGGGGTCTTCTGGTTGGTCTACGTAAATAGTGAACCGATACCGATCTTCACGTTCGGGTACCTCGCTAGGAACTTCAATCACCCTTGCGCCACCATGACTCGCAATAATTTCAGGCTCCTGCTCTTGATTTTCCCCTTCCTGTTGATTCTGAAACTTGTGCCTGGAGTCTTCCTTTTTCCCGCTCCCTGTCCCCTTGCTCATCAACTCTTCCAGCCCATCCGGATCGAAATGCGACAACGCCTGGTTGCCGACAAATCGCGTGAGATTCGCATCGCCCGCAGAGAAGCCAATCGGGTCTTCACTCAGCCACTTGCCAATTACCGCGTCGTACCAGCGGTTCAGGTGATGCGTGTAGCCGGTTTCACTTTCCGTCCACTTCCCGTTGAAAGCGAACGCCAGATCGATCGAACTGTCCATCTCGCTCTCCAGCTTGCCAAACGTATCAAAGACCCGGTGATTGGCGATCTCAAAATCGCTCGTCCCCGAATCCCATCTCCCAATGTCCCGGATCGTGTGCACCTGATCGGACAGCCCCCACTGGATCGTCCCCGCCGAACTGGTCGAAGTCACGATCTCGTCGGCAAGCAGGTCGTCCTGGAACTGGCCCCATAAATAGCGGTGCGTCACATCGGTCACCTGGTTCCCGTCGAATTCCAGCGTGGAGTGAATCCGGTCAAAGGCCGCCCACCAGGTATCGCTCACCCCTCCCGAGCCACTCCCGTTCGAATCCAGTGTTCGGCGGACCATTCTGCCGAACATGTCGTAAAAATATTCGATCGACTTCGTCAGCGTATGCGAAGAATTGAAAAACTCGACTTTCGTCAGCCGGTTCCGGTGGTCCCAGGTGTACTTTTCGTAACTGCCGTCGCTGGTCTTCGTTCGCTTCGTCCGGTTCCCCTCGGCATCGTCGACTAAAAGAGCAGGCGAATCGGGATGGCACACACACGCCCGACATTTTAGCGTTCGCCTGGCGTCGATTATCGACATAGGGGGCCTGCCGAAACCAGAGAGTTGAATTCGATGCCTGGACATTCCGCACCTGAACCCGCGAATCTACCCTTTGCGTTTGTCAAGTCAATCAGAGTACGCCACCGCTGTCAGAATTTGCTTTGTCCCCGTGGCCCTTTTCGCTCGCAAAAGAGTTGGCCCGATTAACCACGAAATACACGAAACACACAAAAACCTGGCAAAAGGGACACAGCCACGAGAGCGAAGGTTTTGTACACCTTGAATCCCGAAGGGATCGATAGCCATTAGCCGTGAGTTGAGCGAAGCGACACCCACGGATCAGGAGTAAGAAGGCATTGCGCTTCCCGAAGGGAAGCCAGCGCGGGATCTGCGACCCTTTCTGGGTCGAATCCTGATTTGGGTTCCTGTTTCCGGTGGTATCACTACGCTCAACCACCGGCTAAAAGCTGATATCCCCTTCGGGGATACGACAAGTGCAGAAATAACCGGGGGCCACAGCATTTCATGACACCAAGGCAGTCCTCGTGCCGAACAGCAGAGGTTGTGTCCCTTTGGGTGCTTTCGCCACAACCTGCGGGCGAGCCGGGCAACCGAATTGGCGAATGAGTTCCCGGCACACGTGGCAGCTGCGTGGCTGGGACATAGCACCTTGATTGCCAATAAGCACTATTGGCAGGTAACAGATGAAGATATTGCGACGGCCACAACACCGGCGAATCCAGCCGCTGGAAAAGCGGCGCAAAAAGCGGCGCAGCAGGCGTACGCAACAAATGGCGACAAGCCGCAATGCAAACGCCGTGCGCAAAAGAAAACCCCGGCAATGCATGTTCCAGCGACAAGGTGCGGAACCACGCATGAGCGGGGTATGGGCGGTATTGGGCTCGAACCAACGACCTCCACGATGTCAACGTGGCGCTCTAGCCAACTGAGCTAACCGCCCGACGGTTTTTTGCTCTCTGAAAGTTGTCGCCCCACTTCCTCAAGCAATCTTTTCACTTTATCGCCCGGGAGGATGCAACAACTTGCAAATATTGTAACCATTTGCCGAAATCACGCCAATCCATGGCCACCCACTGTTGCTCCCTCGACTTTGGCCAAAAAAGAAACGGGACGAGAGCCCGCCAAAGCCTGTTTTTTCCCGCATTCCGGCAGCTCAAGCGGAAGACAGGGCACTATCTTCGAAAGACAATTTCCTGGCCGACGGGTTCGGACCGGTACCACTCGGTACTGTCCTTCTCGCGTCGAAAGACTTCCTCGCCCATCACCCACGTGCTCACGGGCCATCCTTTCAACGTTGTCCCGTGCCAGGGACTCCAATGGCACTTTGTCTGCTGCCGTGCATTGTCGATCGTTTCGCTGTGATCCGGATCGACGATCACCAGGTCGGCATCGAGGCCCGGCAGCAAGCGCCCTTTGGTCGTCAATCCCCAAATACCCGCCGGAGCCTCGGACATCCAGCGAACCACCTGGTCGATGCTGCATCGTTCGCGGTCAACCTGATCCAGCATCAAAGCCAGCGAATTTTCCACGGCCGGAAGTCCAGAAGGGCATTGGGGGTAGGGGAGTCCCTTTTCCTCAAGCGTGTGGGGCGCATGGTCGGTCGCAACAACCTGAATCGTTCCGTCGAGAAGGGCCTGCCACAAGCCGAGATTATCCGCGCGCGTCTTGATCGACGGATTCATCTTGATAAGTGAACCGAGGCGCGGGTAATCATCGACATTGAAAAACAGGTGGTGCGGACAGACCTCGGCCGTAACCCAGCCCGGAGCGGCAGCAATCAAGGGGACTTCTGCTGCAGTCGAAACGTGCAGTACGTGAAAGGGATGCCGATACCGCGTTGCCAGATCGATGGACCGTCGGGTTGCGACCAGGGCTGCTTCCTCGTTTCGAACTTGCGAATGGGTTTCGATGCCAGTTTGACCTGCCAGTCGTTCTGCATTCCTGCGGATTGTGGTTTCGTCCTCGCAATGGGCGCAAATCGGCAATGTCGTCTCCGAAAAAATCTGCTCCAGAGCCTCCTGCTCATCGACAAGCAGGTCGCCGGTGCTCGACCCGATGAAGATCTTGATGCCGGGCGTTCGCGTTGCCTTGCGAAGTTCTTCCACGTTGTTACTGGTTGCCCCGATATAGAAACCGTAGTTCACGAGGCATCGCGTCGAGGCAAGTTCCAGTTTCGCGGCCAATGCGGCGACCGTCGTGGTTGTTGGTACGGTATTGGGCATTTCGAGAAACGAAGTGACCCCCCCCCGCGCGCAGGCCCGGGTGGCATGGGCAAGATCTTCCTTGTGCGTCAAACCAGGTTCGCGAAAATGCACCTGGTCGTCCACAATTCCGGGCAGGAGCCACCGCCCCGCCACGTCGACGACCCGATCGGCCGCGACATGTTGCCCACAGTCCACGTCGACGATTCTGGTCCCTTCGATCATAAGGTTGCCTGCGACCTGTCCCCGGGATGTGACCAGCGTGCCGTTTTTGAAGAGTGTCCGCACTTGAAATGGCCTTTTCGACTCGGTTATTTCAGACGACCGGAATGTTTGCAACCAAAGTTACGACGAGAATCTATCAGCAACCGGTCAGGTCCCAAACCCCCGGCCCTGCCGATCGGGGCACGCCGGGGAATTCAATGTGAACAAGGGCCATTTCGCCATCCCGGACGTTTGACCGTTCTTTCAGGCGATGGCAAAATAGCAGAGGAGGAATCGGTTGTTTCTATCCCTGCGGCGGCTTGCCGGACCCCCTTATTTGAAAGGAGTTGCCATGCAGGTTGAATTCCCGTTCGTCAAATCCGTGCGTATCGCAAAGGGAGTTGTTAACGCCATTCTGGCTGCGCAACTGTTCTGGCTTTTGCCAGCGACAAGCCCGTCAAATTGCGCTGCGCAGGAAACGGAAAGATTCGTGATCAAGGATTCCCGCGACATCTCAATGGAGGAGTTCGATTTCGATTTGGATCAGGGCGAGTACACACCGGGTTCAGGCAATGTCCTGACGACCGACGAAGAGGGGCGCGGATGCGTGGCGAGGGTTCATGTCCAGGTTGGCAAGGACTATATCGTGATGCTGCCCGACGGCAGGCTTGTTGCCCGCAAGGCCGATAAAGCCGGGCCGACCGACCGGGAATTCGCTCCTGCCACGCACGATGAAATCGCCCAAAGTCTGATGACCGGCAAACTGAAGGGGTTCAATGTTCACAAGACCGAGCGATTTGTATTCGTTTACAACACGACTCCGGAATTCGTGAAGGTCACTGCGACGGTGCTGGAATCCATGCTTACGGGCGTCATGGAATTGTGTGAACAAAACGGCCTCACGGTCGTGGAACCCGGAATACCGCTTCCGGTGATCATGTTTCACCGCTACGAACAGTTCAACGCCTACAGCCCCAAGCCGCCGGGTGTGGCGGCCTACTACGACATCCGGGCGAACCAGGTTGTTCTTCATCAGGATTCATCACTGGCAGAGTTTTCCACGGAACTCGCCAAACAGGAACTGCTTTCGACGATCGCCCATGAAGGGGCCCATCAAATTCTTCATAATATCGGCGTCCAACAGCGATTGAGTCGCTGGCCGATGTGGATCGGTGAAGGAATCGCAGAATACATGGCCCCGACAAAACCCGGGCACCGCTTTGCCTGGAAAGGGGCCGGCAAGATGAATGACCTCAGGATGTGGGAGCTGGAGGGCTTCCTTCAAAGACAGTTCGTCAAGGGATTTGACGGCGATACGGTGGACCAAACGGTGCACGCAGGAATTCTGGATTCAACCGGTTACGCATCGGCATGGACGGTCACGCACTACCTGGCGGAAAACCGGAAAGAGGATTTTTATCGGTATTTGCGGTATTTGTCCCGCATGCCGCCGTTGCAGGGAATGCTCCCCAACGTCAGCGAACTGAAGGAATTCGACCCGGAAAAAGGACCGCCGAGAGTTCCCGGCAACATGGTGCATTTCAAGAAGTTCTTCGGCGAGGACATCAAGGCATTCGAAACGGAAATGGTCGACTACATGACCAAACAGAAATATGAGGCTCCATTCGGAGTCCTGCCCCACTTCGTCGGGCTCGCCACGATTCCGGCTCTGGAAGGAGAGAAAAAACATGCCTGCTTCTACATCACGGAACGAGAAGTCTCCGAGTGGCATTCAGCTGTTCTGGATTCCCTCTCCGAATACGAAAAAGAACATGTCAAGTTCGAGTTCTACAAGGCGCCCAATCGTGGCGAGGCCAACAAGCTGATCAAGAAGTGGAAGAAAGAGAAGTAGGTTCCTGAATGCGACCGGTTATCGGGAGGACGGCTACGGTCTGGTGAGCGAAGCTACCAGGCTGCCCGGGAATGGATTGCCGTTACTCTTATCGGGAACTGTCAAGCTGGCAGCTTGACCCACGGCCGGGCATGGAATGGTCACACCGGATCGTATCGAAGGGCCGTAACATGTTCCCTGAGAAGGGAGTCGCGCTCTTCCATAGCGAGCTCATTGAAAAGCTGCAGCCTGAATGGCCTCTCTGCCGCGGGTTTCAGGCCGGCACCGAATGAGAGTTCGCTTTTTTCTGTTGTGTCGAGCCCTTCGAGAAACATCTGCAGGACTTCATAGGGTTTGTCTGTGCCGATGACGGCAATTCGTTCGCCGGCCTTGAGGTGCCGTTTCATCCTCTCGAACAGCGTACTCAATCCGTGAATCCGGTGAGGAGGTTCACGAAGCGCCCATTTGCCCGGTGCGGTGAGAGCGGGGAGTTCGTTGCGGATTCCTGGCTCCCATTGCAGCCATCCCTGCGAGCGAGCCAGCAGAATGAACCGGGTGGCGTCGCAACCCCAGGCTTCGAACATGTTTTGTGGAATCACCAGATATCTCGTGAATACCTGCAAGCCTCCACGTCCGCTGTATTCGGGCATTCCATGTACGGTGCGGCCGACAGCGAGTCGTTTCGGTCCGATCCTGAAGAAAGAGAATCCGACGGCATTACGTTCGCGACCGGGCAAGCCGCCATGCGAAGGGCTCCATCGCGCGAGTTCATTGGCAACTTCTTCGTTGATGCCAGGCGAACGGGCACACAGGTGATAGCCACTTACCGTCCGGCCGACCTTCGAAGAGTAGACCGCCTGTTCAATCAGGTCTTGCGCCATTTCTTTTCCAGTTTTCCCAGCGTCCAGTGAAGGGGTTCGACGATTCCACGCGGCTGTATATGCAGGGGTATGCTGACGCAGGCTCCATCTTCGTCAACGTCGTACAATGTAGTGCCGGTAACGCTTGCGGCAAAAAACTCGTAGGACAGGAGCCGCGACTTGCACAATTGATTCAGCCCGGGAAGATTCGATTCAATGAATGTCTTCATGCAAAGTTCAGCATCCGGGCAGATGTCTGTTTTCGTCAGAACAAAGGCAAATGGAAGCCTGACCCGCCCGCGACGTTCGTCCCGGATCTTGATTTGCTGGGTTGCGATATAATTGACGAGCTTGACGGCAAAACTGTCCTCGCGATTGGCTTCATCCCGGACCAGTGTCGAGTCCAGCAGAATGATCATCGCATCGGAATACATCCCCAGGTGGCGAATCGTGAGCGATGTGCCGGATCCTTCGACTTCACTGGCCAGGACTTCGCCGGCGACGTCCGGCGTAACGAGGTCCATCCGTATCTTTGGCTTCCGCTGATAAAACGCCTCGCAGTGAATCCAGTTCCATTTATCGGATTCCGAAGGGGTCTTATCCGGAAACCGGCGATTCTCGAGGGCAGACACCGTTTGATCCTGGACTGCCATGGAGAACGTGCCGTTGGGGACGCCGCGAAGGCCGTGCGACCCCCGCCCCAGCATATCCAGCAACATGCCGAGAAAAACGGTTTTGCCCGCGCCACTGGCGCCGAGCACCGAAATCAGCTTGCTCTTGTTCCTGCGATTGGGGCGAGAAACGGAGAGAGACACGGCAGTCGGTGTGCCGCAGTGCGGACAGCAGCGGCCGGATGCGAGAACCTGACTTCCGCAGACGGCGCAGAACAACTCGTGGATTTCAGTTTTCCATGAACTGGCGATTGACATGTTTTCGTCCGGGTTCGATAGATGACGGGGAATGTAACGGGTGGCGCGGGGTCCTGCATCAGTTCATCGGCGGCCAATGCCGGATCGATGCGCAATCAAGCACACAACGAAACCCGGAATTGGCCGTTCGGGACAGTCTTGGCTGCCCTGTACGGAACTGACACGTGAACTGTTTGTGAAAGTAGGTGTCGTAGGCACCGCCACGAATTTCGCAGAGGCCGGTGGTCGCCTGATCGGGTTCTTCGTCGCCGGCGAATCCACACGACAGGATTTCCCACACATTGCCGATGAGCTGGTAAATGCCGTTCGGCGTGCTTCCGTCGTAGTACTTCCAGACGGGAACGGTATCCCGGATCCCGCTGGACCAGACATTGGCACGGCGAACGTCAAAAACATCACCCCATGGATACAAGGTCGTGCTGTAACGGCCGTCCTGGCCGGTATGCCAGATGGCAGCCTGTTGCCACTGGACCGACGTGGGAAGCGACTTGCCGCACCATCGGGCGAAGGCATCGGCTTCATACCAGCTGATTCCTGTCACCGGATGCTGCCCCTGCTCCCGCCGGTATCTTCCATCGCGCCAGAATCGGGGTCCCGGTTTTCCCGTCTGGTCCTGGAACTGCGAAATCATCGGGCGAATCAACGGCTGCCAGAGATCGAGATTTGAGTAGCCCCGATCCTGGACGAAAACGGCAAACTCCGCATTGGACACGGCGGTGCGGTCCATGTAGAAACTCTCCACGTCGACGAGTTCCAGTTTCGGGCGCTGTCGTCCTTCCGAACGGCGAATGTCTGCGCTCATCGCCGCGGGAATCATCGGAACGGAACCCTTTGGCACAAGTGCCATCTGTTTTTCCAGATGACTCCATAAACGCCTGATTTCGCCTTTTGAAAGCGAGTGTTGTTCGTTGGTCAGCGAACAGGCGAAACGCATGCGCCGGGCATCGGCCGACGAATTGCCGGAAAGGAGCGTTGACGGCGGAACTGCGCTGTCGTGCGCCTGTTCCGGCCAGTTGAATCCAAAAAAGCTGGCGATTCCCATGATTCCGTTACCTTTTGTTGAATGGGCCCCGTTGTGCGAGTCAGCGTTTTCGCCGCTGGTGTTCGCGAACCTGATTTTGAAGTTGTTGCATGACAAATCGTTCCATCACCGCCGTATCGGCAGGAGACTTGGCCGCTATGGCCGGCGCTTTCTCGACCGTTGCAGGCCGCGGAGTGTTTCCCGCAACCCTGTTTTGTACCGGCCTGGAGTTCTCGGCCTGGAGGCGGGAGATCTCGAAGTCGCGGCGCTGTTTCTCAAGTTCCGTCCAGGAACCGGCAAGCGCCTCGTTGGCAGCTTCAAGCCGGCGCACTTCGCAGTCTCGTTCCTCCCGCCAGGCGTTTTGTTGCTGGTCGAGATCGACTGCCAGTCGCTTGGCAGCCTCATACTCGGCCTGCATCCCCTCCAGCTGCTTCATGGCATCGAAGAGTTTTTGAACCTGAGCTCCGAAGAATGCCTCGATTCGCCGGGTCACAGCGCGCAGCCGTCGGCTCGACTCCTGTTGATCAGAATGTTGTGTATTTGAACGCATGACAAAATCCCGTGGTCTGCAGACCGTTCAGGGTGTTGCGGACTAGCCGTCCTCCAGCCTGCGAAACAGCCTGGCAATCCGTCCGGACAAACCGTTTTTCCGCCGTTCTTCCTTCTCGCTATCGTGAATCTCGCGCAAGTGTTCGCGAAACAGGCGAATTCGCTGGTCCGGGTCAGCCACGGAAACAGCAGCCTCGCGTGAGCCGGAACGGGCGATCTCTTCCCGCTGATTGGCCAGTTCCGCCCTTTCCCGGGCGATGGCGGCGCGTTCGCGGGCGATTTCAATTTCCTGTTCGCGCATCGCAGACTGCTTGCCGTTCAATTCCCTGATGTCCGACTCCGACATACCGGTTTTCTTGATCATTGCAGCCAGTTCGTGATAGTCGGCACGCGCCTTCATCAGTTCCTTGACAATGATCTGGTTTCTTCCCTTCAGGTCCTCGATGTCTTTCTGCAGTTCGATATGGGCATCCTTCAGGCTGACAGTCAAAGTTTTCTCCGTTCGTTCCTCGGCCTTTGCGCATCGCGCGGCCATTTCGGCGAGTTCCTTTTTCAGGCGATCTTCTTCCAGCCGCCATTGGGCTTCCCGCTCGGCGATTCTGGACTCGATCTCGGAAACCCATCCGGCGATCTGTTCCCGTTCGGCTTTCTCGGCCATCGCGGCTTCATCGGAGGCCTGAACCAGTCCTTCCAGGTCCCGAATCCTCTCGTCGGAGTACTTCAATTCCTCCATCAGTGATTCCAGCCGCTGGACAAGTCGCGTTGTCTCGCTGGACTCACTCCCGGCATCTTCAGATGGCGAATCATGGCCGGACCTGGCCAGCAGTTCCTCGAATTCCTGCTCTTTTTTCAGCAATTCGGCCTGCAACATTTCAACTTCTGAACGCAGTTGCTCGCTGTCATCCGCAACTTCCGTATCATAAGGCGAGTCGGCATCTGTACGCGCACTTGCCATTGCTTTCTGGAAATGAACTTCACGCTTCAGCTCGGCATTTTCCGACAAGAGCTCTTCGATCTGGTACCGCAGGGCCTCGGCCTGATCATCTTCTTGTGCGACCAGTTGGTGATCGGATTGGGGAAGCGGGTTCGGCATCGTCGCGGGACCGGCTTCCAGTTCGTCAACCTGTCGTTGGCGGGTCCCCCAGGAGAGTGTTTCTCCCCGTTCCGTTTCCGCTTCATTACCGAACGAAAAGTTCAGCTCGAACGGGCCCACGACAAGTGTGTCGCCTTCGCGCAATTGGGTCTCGGCGTAGATTTTTTCGCCGTTCACCCACGTCCCCGACTCGGTGAACCAGTCGGTTACGGCAAATTTCCCTTTCTCAAAATGAAGCACACAGTGGCGGGGAGAGATTTTTGGACTGTTCAGTACGATCCCGCACGACTCGTCCTTTCCTACAGCGAGGCTGGTCCCTTCGGGGAGGGAGAATATCTCGCCGGGCGCGCCGGAGCCTTTCACCAGAATCGTTACTTGATGTTTGCTTGTCATTGTCGCGAACGGGTTATGAACAGGAGTTCTTCAATTAAGACCTGGAATTAAGACCTGGCATATGGCGGGAGACGTTCCCGCCGCCAGCATCGTGTATGTTCATGGTGCGCTGGCGCATTTGCCATTGACTGCCGGTGGTCCGAAAATCGTGCGCAGACCTTCAAGTGAGTCCGACCATTCGTGGATATCGGCGACTTCCTCGTAGGCATCGAAGTCTTGTCGGGCCACGTTTCGGGTCACCACGACCCAATGGGCTTCATCCAGTTCCGGTGGAGGATTCTTGAGGAGCAGATCGAACGACTTTCGGGTCGTTTCGCAATCGATGTCAAAGACGACGACCGAAGGCCGGTTGCGTCTGGCCAGCAACTTGAGTCCCATGACATCGCGCACAACCTTGCCGGCCAGTTCATCATTGTTCACGCGCAGGAAGTCGGACCAGACTCGTGCCCTGCGGGCGTCTCCTGTGACGGCAATCGCACTGGAAGCGCTCTGGCTTGACGTCTGGACAACGAGATCAGCGGCTGACAATCCGCTCATGACGGCGTAAACCTCTTCGGTACTGAGACCCGACTGTCGGGCCAGTTCCGAGACGTTCGCCGGGCTGGTGAGGGAATTCAGCAGTTTGACGTGCTGGGCGGCCATGCCAGCGCGATCGAGGTTTTGTCCACGTTGCACGGATCTCTGAAAAATGCAATTGCCAACATCTTCCACGTTGCCGGCGACGGTTTTTTCCGACAGGGCTGCATCCACGAGTACAGCCGCCAGACTCAGGTCCAGCGGCAACTTCGAAAACAGGACAGGAAGGGGCACGTCCGCGCGGAACACAAAGGATTCGGGTCTTGTTCTCCGTGACCAGGATGCGAGAGTTGCCGCCTGATGTCGCAAAAGCTGTTTGAGCAATCGTGCGTCGAGCACCTTGTTGTCAAGCAACTCGATGAGGCCATCGAGTTCGCTCGAACCGCGGCCGCGAATCGTGAACTTGATCATTGGAGCCAGATCCGAGATTGCCGCCGGCAAGCCCGCAGTAATGGCTTCCGGCTCAAGTCCCGACGCGGTAATGCCCTGAATCCTCCCTTTGGCCAGATGATAGCTGACACGCACCTTGCCGTAGCTCAACTCCAGCGTTCCCGTGCGCGACCCGTTATTCAGGAAATCTACAAGCTCGCGTACCGAAAAGCAGCGAAAGAAACCCGACAAGTCCCCTTCGGCAACTTCGTCGATCACTTCCGGCACAGCGGTCCCGTCCGACTGGGACGACACGATCATGGCCGCGGTCTCAAGGGCATTGGCGACCGTCGTCCTCAAAAGCTCCGGCGTATACGGCTTGGGAAGCATGTCGATGACGTTCGACAGCTCGGTATATTCGGCATAGGCCTTCTTGCGCAAGGTCGAACTGCAAACGACCGGAATTTTCTGAAGGTCAGGATGTTCGCAGAGCTTTTTGCAAACCTCGTAACCGGTCGTTCCCGGAAGCTGATGATCGAGCAGGATCAGGTCCGGCGTCTCTTCGATCGCAACCTGAATACCCTGCTCGGCAGTGGCAGCCATGAGGACACGATACCCCGCGGCGGAAAGTTCGGAATCGACGAGGCGACGGATCGTTGCGCTGTCATCGATGATCAAAATGGATTTTTCTTTCATGGTGCCGTGTTCTTGATATCAGGTCGTCTGGATTGGCGAAAAAACAAATACGGGTGTGGATTGGATTCGGGTCATACTGTGGCTGAAGTGCAGTCAAGGGTCCGCAGGATTTCATCAAACGCTTCAGGCCGAACAGGTTTTTGCAAAAAGCCGGCAATCCGTTGACTGTCGAGCCGGTCCATGACTTCGAGTTCGTCGCGGGCACTCGATACAATGATTTCGATTCCCGACAGGTTGGCGCGGATCATTTCCGTAACGAGTTCGATGCCGTCCATGCGGGGCATGTCAATGTCTGTGACGACCAGGTCGTACTTCTCTGACTTGAGGCAACCAAGTGCTGCCATGCCATCTCCCGCTTCCTTGACCTGAAAGCCGCGTTGTTCGAGGCGCCGGCGCGTCGTGAGCCTCGCACTGATGGAATCGTCGACCACGAGAGCGCGGGGCGGATCATCAGACGAATACGGTTGTACGGAATGTCGCAGGGGAGAGGATGAGTCGTCTCCGGCATGCTCTGGCTCTTCGGCCGTACGGGCACACCATTCCCGCGTCCTTTCGGAATTGAGCAATAGCACAATCTCGCCGCTTGCCGTCAACACAACACCGCTGACCAGCGGATGGCGGCGCAGGATTTCCGGCAATGGGCGGACGACGGCTTCCTCCGGACCAATGACTTTCTCGACAGCGAGACCGAGTTTGTCGTCGAGGAAAAGCGTTTCCCTGTATCCTGCGGCAGGTCGCGCTCCGGTATGCCCGAGCGCCGCATCGAATGCCACCATGCGCATCGAGCCGCCCGGCGAGCGATTGGCGGCCTCGATGCTGCGCATGGGAAGTGCGAATAACTGACTGGCCGCGCGAAACACCATCACGTGTTCGATGCCGGTGGTAAGCGGAATCGAAAGGCGAATCTGCGTCCCCTCGCCAGCCACAGAGTCGACTTCGATCCGCCCCTGCAACCTGTCGATCGTTGTGGCCACGACATCCATGCCCACACCACGTCCCGAAACTTCACTGGCGGTGTCGCGAGTCGAGAAGCCCGGGTGGAAAATCAGCCGGGCGAGCTGCTGTTTTGTCGGATTTGAACCCGCGGCCAGCAACCCTCGCTCGAATCCACGGCGACTGATCGCTTCGTAGTCCAGCCCGTTGCCGTCGTCCGATAACGTGATCGTCAACATGCTCGCCGATGCCTGGGCGGCGATCGTGATCCTTCCGGACGCAGATTTGCCCCTGGCCAGCCGGCTGTCCGGCGCTTCGATCCCATGACTTACCGAGTTCCGGACCATGTGCAGAAGCGGCTCGAACAGCCGGTCTTGCAATGCCTGCTCAAGGCCGGTGTCTTCTCCTTCGAAGCCCGTCTCCACCTGCTTGTCTTCAAGCCTTGCGGCATCGTGAATCGCCCGCTTCAGTCGTTGAAACAGACCTGCGACCGGCAGACGCCGCAATTGGATCATCTCCTGGCGGAAGTGCCGGATAAACAAGGTCAGGGCGGCATTTTCCTCGTTCAGCGGGCGCGACCAGTCGTGCAGTTCGCGGGCGATCAATCCGATGTCAAAGACAAGTTCTTCCAGCGAATTCCGGTCCGTCGGCCGGCTATACCGCAACGTCGTGGCAGAAACACCTGGCCGCGGGCCTCCCGGCTCCCTGGCCATTCCCGCATCCGGATCGCCCATTCTTCGCAGACGCGCCGAACAGCGATCCATTTCCTCTGCCAACCTTTTTAGCTCATTAGCCCTGGCATCGCGGCGATTGCGCATGGCCACCAGTTCGGCCAGCATGTCCATCAGCCTGTCGAGTTGCTGGGCGCGGACGCGAACGGAACGGTCGTTTCCGTTTGCGGAAAAGTGCGTCTCTCCGGCCGGGCGCGAGGGGGAAGCAAGACTCCGTTTTTCATCGCGCACCGGTTTGTTCACCGGAGCGCTGGCCGTGCGCTGTGCGGGAGGTGGCGAAAGGGCCGGGACTTTTCCCTCGAGAACCATGATCTGCTGTCTCACCGAGTCAACGGCCGACAAGAGCAACTGTCCGTCCAGTGGCATCGCACCGGGGTTACCGGAGTTCTGAAGGAGTTCTTCGACTTCATGGGCGTAGCTGGCCAACGGGTTCAGACCGACGCTTGCCGCGGCACCCTTGATCGTATGGAGTTGCCGGCAGAAAGCCCGTGACAGTTCTGCATGGTTGCCGCGATCACCCGCTTCCAGCGCAATGGCTTCCATATCAGCAAGGCATCGTTGGGCATCGTCGAGAAACGCCTCTCTCAGCTCGACACTGTTTTTCAGTTCCGCCGGGACCGTCCACTCCGTCGGCGCTTTCGGCAGTTCCCTGTATGACTCTTGGGTCGCGGAGCCACCCTTTTTTTCACCTTTCGACGATGTTTCCCGGCCTGCCGGAAGAGCCGGCCGGGCGTTGTCTGTTGCATTCGTCGCGTCGGATTTCGCCTGACCCAGGACCGAGAGCATCAAGGCGATCTCGCGATCCAGTTCTTCCTCGTCCCTTGCGTCCGAAGGCCCTGAATCGTCGATAGTCGCGAGTTCTTCCGGAGTGTAAGGATCCGATTCGTCGTCCTGGCTTCCGAACAGGCCACCCCAGCATTCGGCGACCAGCTCACGAATCTGTTCCGGCAACTGGGTATCCGAGGGATCGGCGTCCAGCGAGGCCAGCTGGGCTTCGATAAAACCTACGATCTCGGATTCATCGAATGAAGGTCTTCCGTCCTCATTCGATTGAGCTGCTGCATTCAACAGATCCGCAAAAAGCTGAAATGTCACTTCCAGTTCGCGAAACCCGGCCTGAAGCGCCTGTTGTTGTCTTTGCAACAAGTCGTTTTTCAGACCCTGCACGGATGAATTCGAGACGGCGGTGCCGGGCGTCGCAGTTTTTTGGCCGACCGGCCGGTCTTTTTTCCTGTCGCCCATGACTACCTGACTCCTGTTGCCGGGTGATTTCCGTGCTCGACCGATTTCAGGAGTCGTTCGGCCTGATCAATGGAATGCGAAGTCTCATCCCAGGACGATTCGTCAGTATCACCGGCTGCATTCTTCAGAATAGCCAGACGCGAGTGATACTGGCGGGCAAGCTTTTCGAATGATCGTGTTGTCCAGCGGATCGCTTCCGCCTGGCTGCGGCCTTCCCGTATGTTGTCCGTCATGGAGTGAACGTTGTCGACGAACTTTTCCGCCAGGTCAAACTGTTGCCGGGAGCCATTTGAAAGTGAGGAGGCCTTTTTGACAGCGCCGCGTGTGTTTTCTCCGACATTGCCCAACAGGTCACGGGCACTTTCCAGTTGCCGGAGAATGCCGTCCATGCGCTGTTGCTCGTCCTTGATAACCGCGACAGCATGAATGGTCTCCGCCTGAATCGTTTCGATGCGCGTTGCGGCATCGCGGGCGGCGCGGGCGGACTGTTCGGCAAGGTTACGGACCTCTTCCGCCACCACGGCGAAACCGCGACCGTGCTGTCCGGCCCGAACGGACTCGATCGACGCATTCAGCGCCAGCAGGTCGGTTCGCGAAGAAATCTGGCCGATCGTTTCGACAATCGTTTCGATTTCCCTGGTGCTCTCACCAAGCACACGCAACCGCTTTTCACTGCTGGCGACAAGCCCGGCTACCGTGGCAAGTTCGCCGGTCAGCTTCTCGACGCATTCCAGCCCGTCCTTTGACGAACACTCTGCACTGGCCGCGAGGTTTTCCGCTTCCCCTGCCGATTGAACCACCGTGTCAATCTGTTCCGTCAACAGACCGAGCAGATGGGCCGACTCGCTGACAGATTCCGCCAGCGCTTCCGTACGCGCGGTCATCTCCTCGGCAAACCTGCCGATTTCGCGACCGCATGCCGTGAACTGGCCGAACTCGGACCGCAACAGTTCATTGTTCCTTTCAATCAGCTTCTCAAGTTGATTGACGAGGTCCGAGTCGACAACGGTCCCACCACGACCAGTACGCCTGTCGTATTTCTTTATAAGCTCTCGCAGCCCCTCGACTATCTGGACAGTCAGCGCCGATTTTTTTGCCCATTCAGCGTGCACTTTGCCAAAGGTCACGCCGATCATGTCAAACTCGGCGACGCCATGATGCCCGGGAGCCAGCCGGTCCGGAGTGCTTTCTGTTGTTGACGTCTCCAGAGTACGGTTCAGCCTGATCGCGGCACCCTGCAACCGTCTCAGGCCAATCACAGTCGCAACGGCAAGTGCGGCGACCAACAAAAACGCAATGACCGCCGACACGGCAACGGACGGCACCGTCCAGAAAAGCGCGACTGACGTCGCGCCACAGAACAGGCCCAACAGTGTATTTGCAAGTATGATTTGATGAATTCTCATTGATGGATTGTCCTAAATTGCGACTGCCTGTTCTGGCTTGTTGAGCGGGCTTGACGCGTCGCCCGGTGCACTGCCGGCACCTTCCAATGATGACCAGTATCCATTGACTTCAGAGCGAAGAACTTCATGAAGCAGATCTGTATCGAGCACCGAGACGAAACGGTCCCCGATCGATGCTGATGCAACCACAACTTCTTCCCAGCTTCGGCCATCCACTGCCGTTTCGTTTCGAATACCTGTAAAGGACACTTCGATGTTCTCCAGACCGAGAACGCGGTCGATCAGGATCGCCCAGCCACCGGTATCCGAGTTGATGACCAGCACCTGTCGATTCCCCTTGCCGGATGAAGGCGAAAGCCTGTCCAGTTCGAACACCGGAAGTATTTCCTTGTGCAGGATCGTCAACCCGGCCAGGCAACTGTCCGACAGCGACAGCCGGGTGATCTCTGGAGCCGGCGCAACACTGCGCACCGAACGCGCAGGAACAGCAAAGGATCGCTCTCCGTTCTGGAAAAGGCACCACGACTCATCCTGGCGAAACTCACCCTTGCTCACGGGAATACCTCGCTGTTTCAGTTTCGGAAGCAGGATGGGTCATTCGTGTCAGGCGATCGCGGATGGCCTGGAGCCGGGCAGAGCCATTCAAGGGAACTTCATCGCTGTCGAGAGGACTGGAATTTTCTCGTTCGCGCGATTCCCTGAGGTCTGGGATGTCCGATGCCTGTCCCAGGTCGATACCGATGGCGGTAAGCTCATCGGAAACCTGCCGCACAAAGTCATCGATCTCAATCATCCAGCGGACCAGGTCAGGCGAATTCTCCTCACGGGGTGATCGCGACTGGTTATAGTTGTTTTGCTTTGTCATCTTCCCGTTCCCTTCAGGGTGGATGGCAATAGGCCCCGAAGCCCGCTACCGGACATTTGGAACGGAAGCGCTGCCTGCGAACTTTTTTCGAATGCGAATCAACTGTTCATCGATGGTCTTGAGCAACAGCGCCGGATCGACAGGTTTGTTCATGTAGGCACCGTACTCATTCCCAAGCATTTCCAGCGCCTGCGACTTGATGTTGGTCAGGAAGACAATCGGCATCTCCTTCCACGGCGAACCCAGCGATTTCAGACGGTCGCAGACTGCGTATCCGTCGAGATCCGGCATCACGATGTCGAGTATTGCCAGATCAGGCTGTTCTGTCGTTGCCATATCCAGTGCCTGACGTCCATCGGCAGCAATAACTACCGAATACCCGGCCTCGTTCAGGACCCTGGCGACAACGGTGCGCACGGTCCGGCTGTCGTCGGCCACCAGAACTTTGATTTCAGCAGTCATTTTGTCCACGGGGAATCTCCCCAGAGTCGTTGCCACGAAGCACTTGCCTGAGCCGGCAGATTGCAACTGAATCCACTGTGATGGCAAGGTTCACCACGTAGTGAACTCTAGGACAGCCTGAAGAGGGAGCTTGCGGTTTTTCCCGTTTTTCCCGCGGGCCGAGTGTTGACTTTTGGCAACACAACAAGCCAGGCCGCAGGGCCTGTGGCTACTTGAACTGCCGACCGCGGGTCACATTGCACCGGATTTGCCGCTGATGCCGCCAATCGCTGTCGGGAATGAAAAGTCACAAGGGGCTCTGCCGCCGGCCTTGCCTGAAAAAGTCGCTGAAATTGGCCGAAAGCCATTCTTCCGCAGAATGGGCATTTAGCGGTCCCCTCATGTTTCCGGTGCGCCGCATCAGGCTCCGCTTCAAGGCGCGAGAGGTCATCGAACTGGTAACGAGGTCGTTTCTGCCCAACCCGAGTTGTTCCATCATTCGCGCGTAGTTCTCCCCCAGGGTTGCTTGCAGTACCGGATCTTCAAAAGACAACAAGCGTCCGATTCGCACTTTGCGTTGCAGGCTCTCCGCGTACGCCATGATCCGCTCGTCCTCGGAAAGCACAGGCGACGCTTCCAGGACTACCAGAGTCACCCGCGGAAGTTTGGCGGCCGGGTCCGGCCTTCGCACCTGCTCCGCTGGCGTCCGGGGCAAAATAGAAGACAAGGTGAGAAGCGCTGCCTTTGGACTGGCGGCGAAGTGCCGCCGCAGCACTTCGGCAACCGGCGGCTCGGGAACGATGTTGTAATCCAGTCCGGCCCGCTCGAGAAACTGCTGCACGCCGGAAAATGTCGCCGGAAAATGGGCGATCAACATCACCTGCATGTCTTCGACAAGCAACTCATCGAGCCATTTGCGAAGTGTCGCCAGTTTTCCTTCTTGCGTAAGCGTGAATGTATCCGGATGGCAAGCAACGCGAAACGCCCGAATCAGGGACCGAAACATGTTTGCATCCGGGAAAAAACGACTCGTGGCTCTACGCCCATGCTTCCGCGTTACCGCTGTCCGGCGGCCGTGCACACATCGTCGCAGAGTGGCATGCGTCTATTTTAACGCCAAATGGTTTCTGGCGGGGCCAACGAATTGGCCGACCTGACCTTATTTCCCGAATCGTTGACTTCACGCGTTGAACCTGGCAAATAGTTGGCACTCGCGGCTTCGCCATGACCCGCAGGCAGAGCCAGCTTATTGCCGCCCGTCATCTCCCGTCCCGACCTCGATTGCCGGACATACCAGCTTTCTCCACCATCTCCGCGCGACTTTTCCGAAACCGCGAGCATCGCCGCGCCGGGATCCGCCGATTCAGCATCCGTGGACGCAACCTGCGAAGTGAGATCCGGACACTTGTCGCGCACCCACTGATTCCAGCGGACCTGGAGATCCGACAGATCGGCATAGCCGTAGAAGTCCTTGCAGGCCCGGCCCCAGGCCATGGTCTCGTGTCCCGGAGATTCCGTATCCATGCCACGGCCGACGAAGTTTACAAAGTGCCGATGGCCCTTCTGCATGATCAGGAACCGGGCGACAGAATGTCCCTGGGCATAAAGTGGCAGGATATCGGACGGATACTGTTTCATAACGAACATGTGATTGAACGGGATCCCTCGCCCGTTCGTGAGGAAATCGATCAGCATGTTGTGATTCTTTTGACGCTCGGAGTTGTGTTCAACCATGGTGCAAGCGCCTTCGTCTGCCCAGCGCGGCAAAGGCCTTCCGTAATGCGTGGCAAAGATCGTATGCGTGACTTCGTGGGGCAACACGGAATCCAGGATTCGCTCTGACGGACCATAAATCGTCATGTCCCAGTCGACCGGCTGTGATTGTCCGGCCTGATTTCGAACGAAAGCGAAGCTGGTTTCTCCTCCGGCGTGCATTTCGATACGGACCTTGATGGGACATGGCTGCTCCCAGTCCGGCAATTCCTTGCCAAGCCAAAGCACTGCCAATTCCTTGCGAAACCGCTCGGCCTCGGAAGCAACCTTTCGTGCCATGGCGGGCTCGGAAGCGTAAACAACAAAGTTGGTCGAGCGAAACTGCGCGGGGAGCTGGTCGGCCACAACCAACATCAAGGGGAGAGTTGTGGCGACAATTCGAGAAACAAGCCTTGCTTCCATGCGTGGGCCTTTCCTGATCGGATCCGTCAAATTTTTTCGGGGGACTGCGACTTTTGCCAGGCATCCTGCCCGGCGGGGTCGTCTTGCACTCGCAAAGCCAGCAATCGGGATGCCAGGCTTTCAATTACGCCCGCAAAGTTTGCCGCGATTGCCCCAATATCGATGTATTGCGGGAATCAATTCCCCTCAGTGCCGGCATTGGCGGTTCCCTGTGCGGGAGCAGCCTTGTAAAGATTTCAAACAACCATGAAAAGACCAACTCTTTTCAGCCTGCGAACTGCGTGGAAATCACCACAATGAAGAGCCGAACAACTGCTTTCACAACTTGCTGGCATGGAAACCAGCCGCCTCAATCAAACAAGGACATCTGCCGGGGATCTGCTGCGGCGGCCCTTCGCGCCTTCCGCTCTGCCGGCGGGCGAATAAACAGGCCGGAATTGAGCGGTTCCAGAGTTCTGTCGAGGTTGTGTTTGCGGGCGAACGTTTTGAAGACGCTCCTGATGGAATCGGCCAACACGCCCGTTCCCCGCATTCGTTTCTTCCAGCGGCTGTCGGACAATTGCCCGTCATGCATTGACCGAATTCGTTCGAGTACCTTGCTGGCGCGATCCGGGAAATGACTTTCCAGCCAGTTGGCGAATACCGGCTCGACGGCACCGTTTAATCGCAACACGGTATAACCGGCGCCAACAGCCCCTGCTTCCGAAACTGCTGCGAGTATGGAAGGAATTTCTTCGTCGTTAAGCCCGGAGATGATCGGCGCCACCATGACGACCACTTCGATACCGTGATCTGACAGCTCGCGAATGGCCGCCAGCCTGGCCATAGGCGAACTGGTTCGCGGCTCCATGACTCGTACAAGCGATTGATCGAGGGAGGTGACTGAAACTGCCACGCGAACCAGCTTCCGTTCAGCCAATGCACCCAACACGTCGATATCCCGGGTGACGAGGGAGTTTTTTGTAATCACGTTGACAGGCTGCAAGAACTCGCGGGCGACTTCCAGGATCCCCCGCGTGATGCGGAACTTTCGTTCGGCGGGTTGGTAGGGATCGGTAACGCCTGACAACTGAACTGGCTCACATTGCCAGGCGGGTCTTGCCAACCATTCCCGGAAAAGGCGGGGAGCATCCCGTTTGACGAGAATGCGGGTTTCAAAATCAAGGCCCGCCGACCAGCCAAGGTACTCGTGGTAAGGCCGCGCATAGCAATAACTGCAACCATGCGCGCATCCCCGATAGGGATTGATACTGTAGCGGAACATCAGGTCCGGACTGGTGTTCTCGCTTACGACTGTCCGGCTGTCGTCTTCATAGTACTCCGTCCTGACCTTGTTTGTCGCAGCCGATTCCTCATCGTGTGACGTGTCTTCAAGAAACTCCGGTTCAACATGCAGGCGTTCAAACCGGTTGACAATGTTGATCGCTGCTCCACGACCAACGACGCGTTCCCCGGCGGGTTTCCTGTTTGTTGACATCGCCTAAAGCTGCTTGATTCGTTCGCTGGCCACGCCCCGACAAAATGCACTTCTCGCGCCAATTATAACTGGATCCGGCATTGACCGGGCAATCGTCCCGCGCGAGGTGTAGGCGAGAGCTGGCAATATTAATACGTTGAATTGATTCCCCATGGTCCGTAAAGTACTTCCCTGGATCCCTTTTCGGCTGTGAGTCTGAACCAAAACTTCCCGGACAAGCCCTCGATGCGCAACACACCCCGGAAAAACGCCGTCCCAGCAGATAAACGGCTCTGGCTCGTGGTCGCCCTGATTGTCCTTGCCGCAGCGTATGTCCTTGCGCGGCCGACAGTGGAACGCTGGCTTGGCATCGATCTGCCTGCGCTCGTGGAGGAAGATCAACGAGTCGGCCAGTCGGGGAGCGATGGGCCGGATAGAGATGCCGGGGAATCCGGCACCAGGCGTTCCGGAATGCCAAATCCTGGCGAGGACACTGTCAGGCAACGACCTGACGAGTTTGAACTGGAGCAGATCGGACGGGACACCTGGCGCTCACCGGCAGGGCTCGTTTACACCATGGGCCCAAATCGCGAACACCGGATCGACCATATCCTTCGCCATTCACTGGATGATCCCGACAGACCAGGAGCCCATGGCGTATTTTTGCCCGGAGACCGGATCTCAGTCCTGCAAACGATCGACGACGCGTGGTTGCGGGGGAGAGCAGGGGGGAGAGGCGTTCAGCGCAGCAACGAAGAAGGAAAAACTGTTCTGACCGTCGACCTCGGAAGGACGATCGGCTACGTCGGGGGGAGAGATGGAGCCGGCGACGAGCATCCGGAAACGACTCGCCTGAAACTGGTCGTCGACGGCGACCGCGTCATTACAGCCTACCCGACATGGCCCCGCCGCTAGTGGTCGGTTGACCAATCACCGTTGCAATGCACCGTACGAGCCGGCGGACGTTGGACTGATTGACTCCGGCGACGTTGATCCGGCCGGAGCGCAACATGTAGATCGAGAACTCCTTGCGCAAACGGTCCACCTGTTCCGGAGTCAGTCCTGTGTAGCCAAACATGCCGAACTGGTTTCCGAGAAACTGGAATCGCTCCGGTCCACATTCACGCTCCAGCTCGCCGATCAGGAGTTCGCGCATGTCGACAATTCGCTGGCGAAGGCCGGCCAGTTCTTCCTCCCAAATTGCACGCAGTTCCGGTTCGGCGAGGAGGGCTGCGACGATGGCCGCACCGTGTTTGGGAGGATTGGAATAGATTGCCCGAATGATCGCCTGAAGATTGTCGCTCAGCCGGCTTGCTTCCTGTGCGGTTTTGCAAACTCCCGAAATGGCGCCAACCCTTTCGCCATAAAGGCCGAAATTCTTGGAATTGGAACTGCATACCAGGAATCCGGTGTCAAGTTCGGCAAGCCGGCGAATGGGCCACGCGTCGGCTTCAACGGAATCGCGGAATCCCTGGTAAGCGCAATCGAAAATGGCGAGCAATCCCCGCTCTCGAATGAACCCGAACACGATTTCCCACTGGTCCGTCTCGAGGTCAAAACCGGTCGGGTTGTGACAACAGGAGTGGAACATGAACGCATCACCTTCGCCGGCTTCATTGAGCGCATCGACCATCGACTCGAAATTCAGGGCCTTCCTGTCCGCTGTGAGGTACTCATAGTTCCGCATGGGAACGTTTGCCTGGGAGAAAATGTTCAAATGGTTTGACCATGTGGGCTGGCCCACCCACAATTTGGAATCGGGGCGGAGGGATTCGAGAAACGCGGCCGCGATGCGAAGTGCAGCCGTTCCTCCCGGCGTCTGAATGCAAGCGATCCGGCCTTCGTCGATCAGTGGTGAATGGGCGCCATAAATCAGGCGAGTCGTCGCTTCATTGAATTCGCGCAACCCGGAAATCCCCAGGTAATTTTTGGTCGTTTCACTGGCCAGAATCCGTCTTTCTGCCAGCTTGACGCAGTCCATCACCGGCGTCCGGCCTTCCTCGTCCTGCCAGGCTCCGATCGTCAAGTTGATTTTTTCGGGGTTGGGATCAGACTGGAATTCATCCAGCAAGCTGAAAATCGGATCGGGAGGAACCGAAGGCAACGATTGAAACATGGTTTTTGCGGGTCCGTGCCGGGTGGAAAGACGGCAAACCGGATTGTCCTGACAACGGAAAGGAAAGTCTTCCGCGGACTTGCAGCGACATGCCGGACTTGCGATGATCAATTTAACCCGCAAAGCGTTTCGTCGCGAGGCCCTGGCCCGGGCTGTCGCCTTTTCCCGATACATTCAACTAACGTCAAAAATGCCGGCCGCCAGGCAGAGGCATTCACGATTCTATGGCGCAACGCGTGGGACTCTGGATCATTGGTGCCCGTGGGGGCGTTGCGTCTGTAGCCTGTACCGGGCTGGCAGCGCTGCAAAGGGAGATTGTCGCACCTGTCGCATTGACTACGGAACTCCCCTTGTTTCGCCATGCGAATCTCGTCGATTGGCAGGATATTGTCATCGGCGGTTGCGAAATCCGGGATTCAGCCTTGACCGATGAAGTCCACGAATTTGTTCGCGGCAGCCGGGCGTTCGATCAGGCGCTCGTCGATCAGGTTTCTCCGGAACTGCAGGCAACCAACTCGCGAATCAATCGGGGCATCCTTGCCCGGGCCGGCAGGGCCATCGAGTCGATCGCTTCGCGCGAGATCGTCGAATCGAAGGAAACCGCCGCCGAAAAGATCGCGCAGGTAAAACAGGACCTGCGATCCTTCAAGAGCGAGAATCAGCTGGAGCGGGTCGTTGTCATGAACCTTGCGTCGACCGAGCCGCCCGTCGATTCGCCGATTCCTGGAACCTGGAAAGAACTTGAGGCGTCGCTCGATTCGCACGATTGTCCCCTGCCGTCGAGTTCACTTTACGCCATCGCTGCCTTTCAATCCGGTTGCGCCTATGTGAATTTCACGCCCTCGACGGGTTCGACTCCACCGGCGCTGGGTGAACTCGCCACGATGCGTGGAATGGTGCACGCCGGCTGTGATGGCAAGACCGGAGAGACGTTGCTGAAGAGTGCTCTGGCACCGGCATTTGCCATTCGCAATCTGGAAGTACTCAGCTGGGTCGGTCACAACATCTTTGGCAACAGGGACGGACAGATTCTCGATGAACCGGCTAATAAGAAGACCAAGGTGACCAGCAAGGACAGGTTGCTCGGCCAGATTCTCGGCTACACCCCGCAGACCCATGTGAGCATCGAATATATAGAAAGTCTCGGAGACTGGAAAACGGCCTGGGATCACATCCACTTTCGCGGTTTCCTTGGCACTCCGATGACGATGCAGTTCACCTGGCAAGGCTGTGATTCGATTCTGGCGGCACCCCTGGTGCTGGATCTTTTCCGGCTGACCGAAAGGGCCATGCGCACCGGGGTAACGGGATCCCTCGACTGGTTGGCCTGCTTTTTCAAGTCGCCGATGGGGACTCAGGAAAACGATCTGTCGGCCCAATTTCGGCTTCTCGTCGATTGGGTGCAAGCGCTGGACAGTTAATTCGCCGGGAAAAAACACGATTTGGCGAAAAATCTGCCCGGGAATAGCCCGGTCGCGCGACCTTGACTCTGCCACGGCAAACTGTGTCAAATCAGGTTTGCCTGACGCCCATTTTGCCCCCGTCGACGAAATCAGACCAAAATCAGGTGACTTGAGGAGAATCCGATGAAGCTGTCCGCTACTTTTGCCTTGATTGGCTTGCTCGCGTTGAGCATGTCCTCCGTTTCATTCGCCCAAGACAACAACAGCCAGGGGCAACCCCCCCAGGACCCGGCTGCTCCCGGCGCCACAGTGAACAAAAGCATGATTTTCGCTACGGCTAACGGGGACGGCTCAACCGGTGAGATCCAGGTCTTTTCAACCTCGGGCTCGGACGTTCCCATGGCATTTTCCTTCGGCGGCGGGCCGATGTCCGACGCGTTTTCCCTTGCCAACAACCCGGATGTGCAAAAAGAAATCGAATTGCTTGATGACCAGCAGAAACAACTGAACGCGATCAACGAGGATTTCTCAAAACGGATCCAGGAGGAAATGGGAAGCCTCGTGAACGGAAACGTATCTCCGGAAAGAGGGAAGGAGATCGGCGAACTCATCAAAAAACTGAACGAAGAGAAACGACAGAAAATGGAAGGGGTGCTCCTCCCGCACCAGTTTACCCGCCTGCGGCAAATTGCCTTCCAGCAGCAAATGAAATATCAGGGCGATGCCAATGCAATCATGTCGGAGAAGGTTGCCGAGGAACTTGGTATTACCGAAGATCAAAAGAAGAAGCTCTCTGAGCGCGCCGACGAACTGAAAAAGGAACTGGAAGAAAAAATCGCCAGGCTGAAAGAGGAAACTCGTGAAAGCCTGATGGAAGAACTCACCAGTGAACAGCGCGAAAAGCTGAAGGAAATGATGGGCGGTGCTTTTGACTTGAAAACCCCGGAGTTCCCCCAGCGAATTCGCCGCTCACGCCCCGAGTCGCAACCCAAATCACCGGAACCGCCTCGCTAATAGTTCGTCGTCGACCTGATTCAGTGTGATTCACCTGATCTCCGCGTAGCGTGGGCTTTAGCCCACCATGTGTGAACGGTTTTCGTAGCGTGGGCTTTAGCCCACCATGTGTAGGCGGTTTTCGTAGCGTGGGCTTTAGCCCACGATGTGTAGACGATTGGAAACGTGGGCTGAAGCCCACGCTACACCCACGTTACAGAATCCCGGAACGACCATTGAAGTTCAGTTTTCCGGACCGGATATCTGCCGGATGTATTCGGCCATGCGGGCCTGCAAGTCGATCAACTGATGCCACTGCCGAAGGTCCATGGTGGCCTGGCTGCTGCGCGGTTCAATTTTTACCGAGTTGACCAGTCGCCGCATATGCAAGTGTATGTATTCGAGGACTTCAGCAAGCTGGGCTGCCTGCCCTGGAGACAACCGCGCCGGCAATCGCGGCGGATCAATCTCCATTAACTTGAGCTGAACATCCGTTTGATTGGCCAACTTCTCCCAATCCCGCGACTCCAGCGCCTTGTCGCCGGTATTTTCCTGGCTTGCATCCTCGGGAGGAGAGGCGATTTTTTTCAGCCGTTCATTGATCTCCGAACGCGAACCATAGATCAGGGTACTGCGCCCGATGTTGATCAGGTCTCCATGGCGAAGGATCCGCAGATGGGCATCTTCACCATTGACGCGCGTGCCATTGGTGCTTGCCAGATCCGTCAGGACGAGATCATCATGGTCGCGCTGGATCTTCAAATGAAACCGGCTGACTCGCTCGTCGTTGAGCTGGATTGTATTCCCTTCTTCCCTGCCGATCGTCACCGGAGAACTGGAACATTGAAAAACCCGACCGCGATCGGCGCCATCGAGAATTCGCAGGGTTATCTGCTCCATTGCTTGACCTGGCATGATTCGATAACAGCCAAAGCGGAAAGTGAGGGGGGCGAGAAAACGGAACGGATGCCATGGTCCCGCTTCAGCCCTAGTCTATACCATTTTCGGAGAAAATCCGAGTATTTGATCCGTCGCCGGTGCCCAAAGGGACGGAAAACCCCGCCCAGAAACCGGTTCTGCCGAAAAACCAGCAGGGTCACCGGACCTGCGGACCCGCGATTTACCGGAAAACGCGGATACACATTGCTTAGCGGATTTCCACATGCGGCCGGATCCTCTCCAGTGTTGCCTCGCCGATCCCCGGGACTCGATTCAGGTCGTCAATCGAGCGAAACGGACGCGCCTCGATGATCCGGTTGGCGATGACCTCGCCAATCCCGGGTAACTTCAGCAGTTCATCGCGCGCTGCTTTGTTAAGATCGAGCACAAAGCCCTCGACGGCCTTTCCGGTTCCAGCAGCCAGGGCAAACTCCTCTTCCTCCTGTCGTTGTTCGCGGCGCTCTTCCGGCAAGGCCGACCAGTCGGTTTTGGACCAGATTCCTCTTCCGAGTTTCGCGGCTTGCAACTCCAGGTCGCGCATGGCTTCGCGGAATTCTTCATTGGTTTCGCCCATGGGCGTTCCTCGATAGACGCCAAATGCCCGCGCCAGTCCTTCTTCGACCAGCACCGAGCCCAAGTCGCGTCCATCCGCCAGTCGAACAAACACATAAACGCGGGCAAACCTTCCATCTCCGCGGGCATCTGCCCAGGAAGTGAAAACCGTAAAGGGTTGCCCAAGCAGCGCCCGCGCACGCTCTGCCGCCTGTTGGCCGAATCCACGCGCCAAAGTAATTGACGTTGCCGGATCCTCCCCGATCTGGGCAATTCCGAAATACCGGCGCTGAGCGCGCAGGCGTCTTGCATCGGTATCATCGGCAATATGCCATTCAAGGCAGTCGGCGCCGTAGAGTCGCCCGGTAAACTCCTTTCCCTCCATGGTCCGGATCAAAAAGCTGTCGCCATCTCCCCATTCCGTAGGGACGAGAATGCAGTTCTCAAGTTTCTCCAACGGCTGCTGCGCCAACCCCGGGATGCACCAACACAGTTGCAGAACAAACAGGACAGTGCGGCACATTGGCTGTTGATATCGATCGGGCAATGGACGACAATTTCTCCGCCCATTCTATAGTTTCCGGCTATCGCCATCGAGTATCCCGTGATGACCACAAACGGTTCCGGATTGGAATACAACCTCGAACCCTCGCTGTCAGTTGACGAGTTCATTGACATTCTGAATCGGTCAACCCTTGCCGAACGGCGGCCTGTCGACCAGCCCCAGTCGATAGCTGCGATGATCTCTCACGCAGACCTGATCCTCACCGCCCGTGCTGACGGCCTGCTCGTCGGAATCGCAAGGTCACTGACCGATTTCAGTTATTGCACCTATTTGTCTGACCTCGCGGTGGATGTGGCTTTTCAGGGCAAGGGGATCGGCCGGGAACTCGTCAGCCGCACGCATGAACTCGCCGGCAAGAACACGACCCTGATACTGCTCGCAGCCCCGCGGGCGCGAACGTATTACCCGCATATCGGAATGACACAGCACGAGTCTTGCTGGATCCTGCCGAGGTCTTCAAACCTGCCGGAATCCAAAAAGAAATGAATTCGCTGTTCTGGTACGACCATATTTTCGTTATCGCGATGCTGTTGTTGATTGCTGGCGCAGTACGGCAGCAGAAAGGCATCACAGGAACCCGGTTTTCTTCCCGCGACAAGCTCACTGTCTACATCGCCAACAGCCTGGCGCTATGGGCGATGGCCCTGCTGGCACTCGGCATCTGGTGGTGGGGCGACCGGCCGCTGGCCCGAATCGGCCTGTGTCAGCCGAATCCGGCAACAACAAAATGGTCGGCACTGATTGCCGGCCTGATCGTCGCGACATGGGCGTTCGATTTTTTCTGGCAGACCCGTCCCCGGCGACTGGCGAATACACGTCGCGAATGGCTGAAGAACACTCCCTTCATGCCCGACTCGATCAAGGAATCCGTCTGGTTTGTACCGTTGGCTCTCTCGGCCGGAATTTGCGAAGAAGTTGTCTTTCGCGGCTACCTGATTCGCTATTTCGAGTCGCTGTTGGGCGATCAATCGTGGAGTGCTTGGCTGGCCATGCTTATTCCCGCGGCGGTATTTGCCTGGGGACATCGGTACCAGCGCCGCATTGCGATGATCAAGATCTTTTTGCTTGCCCTGGCTTTCGGAACGCTCTTTATCGTCTCTGGCTCGCTTCTCTGGTGCGCCCTGATTCATTTCGGAATCGATTTCGCCGCAGGACTGACCAGTCCGTACCTGATGACAGGACCTGTCAGTGAAACGCCGGATGGCGGCGACGAAACTATTGCTGCAGCAGATCCCGAATTGCCGACGCGCACTCCTGACGGTGGACCCGCCACTGCCGAAGGGAATCTCGATCGCGGATCGTCACCGTCTGATCCTGCAACGTCTGACCATCGACCGTGATACAAAACGGCGTGCCCGCTTCGTCCTGGCGTCGATACCGCCGTCCGACGGCGGCCTTGTCGTCGTAAAAGACGTTGAAATGGCCCTTGAGCTCCAAATAGATTTCTCGGGCAATTTCCGGCATGCCGTCCTTTTTGACCAGCGGCAGCACGGCTGCCTTGATCGGGGCAAGTCGTGGATGAAGGCGCAGCACGGTTCTGGTCTGCAGCTTTCCATCATCGTCGGGCGCCTGGTCCTCGCAATACGCTTCGCAGAGGAATGCCAGCGTCGCGCGATCGGCACCGGCCGACGGTTCGATGACATGCGGCGTGTATTTTTCATTTGTCAGATCATCGCGATACGACAGGTCCTTGCCGCTCCCCTTCCATTTGGGCTTGCCATCCGGTCCCAGCTGCAACGCCAGCGGCCGGACCTTTTCATCCAGCTTTCCCTCCATATGGCTGCGCAGGTCAAAATCGCCGCGATGGGCGATCCCCTCCAGTTCGCCATACTCGCCCGGAGCAAGAAAGGGAAATGCATATTCGATATCGGCGGTGCCGATGGAGTAGTGGGCAAGTTCCGCCTGTTCGTGTTCCCGCAAGCGGAGTCGTTCGGGCGATAGTCCAAGCCGGGTATACCAGTCCATGCGGCGGTCGCGCCAGTACTGGTACCACGCCGCGCTCGCCGACGGATGACAAAAGAACTCAATTTCCATTTGCTCGAATTCTCTCGAGCGGAATGTGAAATTCCGGGGAGTGATTTCATTGCGAAAGCTCTTGCCCATCTGTGCGATGCCGAGCGGAAGCCGAAACCGCGTGCTGTCCATCACGTTCTTGAAATTGACGAAAATCCCCTGGGCAGTTTCCGGCCGCAGGAAGGCTACGTCGTCTTCACCTCCCAATGCACCGACAGTGGTTTTGAACATCAGGTTGTATTCGCGCGGCTCCGTCAGCGTTCCCGGAGTCTTTGCGTCCGGACCGAGAACTTTTGAGAACTCGTCAACCGTGGTCAGGGAACGGGCACCTCCGTCGTAAAGCAACTGGTCGACATTCTTCGCCCGGACACCAAAGTACTTCATCGCCTGCCGCTCGATTCCGGCAAGTTCATCGTCGCCGGCCATCGCCGTGACAAACAGCTTTTCGCCCCGATACTCGACCCACCGGCCGGAAACCTGGTCGTGGCGATAACGTTTCTTCGACTCGCGGCAATCGACCATGTAGTCGTGGAACAAGTCGTAATGTCCGGAACACTTCCAGACCTGCGGATGCATGATGATCGAACAATCCAGTCCGGTCATCGAGTACGCTTCCGGGGCACCCGGCAGTACATCCATATCGTTATGGCATAACACCATGTCCCGCCACCAGGCTTCCTTGACGTTGCGCTTGAGTTCAACGCCCAGTGGGCCGTAGTCCCAAAAGCCGTTCAGGCCACCATAAATCTCGCTTCCCTGAAACAAAAACCCGCGCCGTTTACAGAGGGAAACGATTTCATCCATGTTGCGCGCAGGCGCCGGTCGTTCGGTGGAAGACATGCTCGGTTGGTTTCTTCGATTGACTGAGACGATTCAGGTTTCCGGCTCCATTTGCCGGCCTTTGGAGTTTATCGCGAGAACGCCTCGCACGACAGGTCACCGGGATAGCGCCGGGTCGCGATGGATAACAATCAATCCGCTATTGGCGTCCAGAACAGGGACAATTCGATACTTGTCCTGTTCACTGGCGAACTCGATGTCGGGGGACCTGCCCAGATCAAGCAACCGTTTGGCCCATGGGGAATGGCAAAGCACTTCAAACAGGCTGGCGCCCCTCTCCATTTGCCGAACAGCGGTTCGCCAGATCTCAAGTGCCGCCTGGGCGGTCAGTCCGGGTTGCCATCGGCCGCCCCTGTCCGACTGGCACAAGGCATCGCAAACCCGCCCGGCGAACAGCGTATCCTCCAGCGTGGGACGGCCTTCGGTCCCGGCACATACGATCGAGACCGGAAGTCCGCGTTTCTGAAGAAAGTCCACAACCGCGCTGGCGTTCACAAAACTTCCTACAACCAGCACGTCAGCGCGTTCCGCTTTCTTGATCGCACCGGTTCCGTTGGAAGTTGTAAAACGGATTTCCTTGCCGGAAACACGTTCCGCGGTGTACTCCAGCGGGCTGTTGCCAAGATCGAACCCCTCCACGCGGACTCCGTTCCTTTCGCCGCCGGTCAACAGGCGACTGGAACAAGCGCTACGCGCCTCCTCGACCGTGGCAAAAACCGCGATTCCTGTGGCACCTGCTGCCAAGGCTGCCGTCATCGTCGTCGAGGCGCGCAGAACATCAGTGACGACGACCGCCCTTCCGGCAAGATCGCCATCCCTTATTTCTCCCGGTGTCTGATGAACGTCAATTTGCAATGGTCGGCCCTTGTCCAAGTGACGATTGTTTCACATCCAGCTATGATCTTGTCAAGTCTCATTGGCCGCCCGGTTATGCCCGCCGCGGTCTTGCGGTCTTTCCGATCCCCGACGGGCCCATGCCCGGGACCGCAGATTCATCAACCAACAACCAGGCCAGAAGAACGGCATCGTGATCACCATGACATCCGGTTCAGACCCGATCGACAAGTCGCCCGCCCGGGTGCGCGAGATGTTCGGTGAACTGGCGCCGCAATACGACCGGATGAATCATCTGTTATCCCTGAACACCGACCGGTGGTGGCGGCGATGCACTGTCCGGCTTCTCAAGCCGGCGGCAGGCGAATCGATTCTGGATATCTGCACCGGTACCGGAGATCTGGCAATCGCCTTTCACCGCTATCTGAAAGGCAATGGCCAGGTGGTGGGCAGCGACTTCTGCCCCCAGATGCTGGACATTGCCCGCAGCAAGGCCAGTGAATCAGAATCCATACGCTTCGTTGCCGGTGATGCGCTTGACCTTCCTTTCAGTGATGACGCGTTTGATATTGTCACCGTCGCGTTCGGATTGAGGAATGTCGCCGACACCGATCGTGGCCTTCGGGAAATGGTGCGCGTCTGCCGGCCAAATGGTCGAATCGGGATTCTGGAGTTCACGACGCCGAGAAGCTGGCCGATGCGTCCGCTGTACGGCTGGTACTTTCGAAACATCCTGCCGAAGATTGGAGCAAGACTGGCGAGAAACCGCCACAATGCCTGGAATTACCTGCCGGAGTCTGTGGGCGAGTTCCCGCAATATGAAGCGCTTGCTGCGAAGATGTCGGCGGCGGGGATGAAGCGGGTCAGGATCGTCCCGCTGACTTTTGGCATCGCCACCCTGTACATTGGTGAGAAATGAGTTCGTCGACTGAAGCCCGTCCGATCGTTGTCGCCCAGACGGGCGGAAGCGGCGCCGTCTATGGTCGCCGGCTGGTGGAAGTCCTGGTCCGCCTGGGGCACGAGGTTCATTTGACGATTAGTCCGGCAGCCGCGCAGATCATGCAGCTTGAACTCGGGATCGCTATCGATCTCGAGAGGTTTTCTGCCGACAGGCTGTGGGATTTTTCGCCGGAGCTGGCGTGCCGCCTGCGCTATTTCCATTTTCAGGATTTCATGGCGCCAATGGCCAGCGGCTCATTTCTGTCGCGGGGGATGGTGATCTGCCCTTGCAGTGGAGCGACGCTGTCGGCTGTGGCCCATGCCGCAAGCCGCAATTTGATCGAGCGCGCGGCGGAAGTCCATTTGAAGGAAAACCGCCCTCTTGTCCTGGTCCAGCGGGAAACCCCTCTTTCCCTGCCAACCCTGGAGAACATGCGGCTGGCGAAACTTGCCGGCGCGACGCTCCTTCCCGCCATGCCTGCCTGGTACCACGGCGATTCCTCGATCGAAGGATTGGTGGACTTCATAGTCGCCCGTATACTCGACCAGTTTCAGATCGGGCATGCACTGGTGAAACGCTGGGGTGATGGCCAATGATTGCCTATTTCGGTTTTTCTGCGAACAGAGAGACGTTTTTGGCGATTCCGTTCAAGCCAGCCGGGTTTCAATACAAACATGCATTTGTCAGATAGGGAAGGAACAGATAAATGCCAGAGTGGCTTTTACAGTCGCTGGGTGATGAGAATCTGGACGCGCAGATCCTGCTGGTCCGAATCGGCTTTGGCCTGTTCTGGGGGCTTTGCGTTGCCATCGTCTACTACTTTGCGCATGGACGGCGACACCCGCATTTCACGAGAATGGCGATCACTCTCGTCTTGCTCTCCTCATTGATTTCGATGGTTTCCATCGTGATCGGCCACGACATCGCGCGGGCGTTCAGCCTCGTCGGCGCCCTTTCGATCGTCCGCTTTCGCACGGTTGTCGACGATACCCGCGACACGGCATTCGTCATGTTTGCGGTTGTCGTCGGGATGGCCGCGGGAGCCGGACAACTGCTGCTCCCTGCGCTGGCCATTCCCATGGTCGGTGGCATGGCGATTGTCCTGACTTCGCTGGGCAAGGCGGAACGGGTTTCATCGAGCGACTACGAGGGAGAATTGCTCGTCAAGACAGTATTGAACGCATCGGCAGCGCCGAGCATCAAGGAACTTCTGGAATTGTATTTCGAAACTCATGAAATCCGTTCCGTCGAGTCCAATACGAAAGGCGCTCGCCAGGAAATACGCTATCAAGTTTCGCGCGGCAACAGGGACCAGATGCCTGAACTGATCGAGAAACTGCAACAGATTGAAGGTGTCGAATCGGCGAGACTCCGCCTCAGCCCGGAGCGGAGTACCGTTGATGACAACGACTAACAAGGAAATCTCATGATCTATAACTTTCTGCTCGCCCTTTTGTTTGCCGGCCTGGTATCGTCGGCCGCCTGCGCCCAGGACGAATCGAAAACACCTCCAGCCAAAGGCGAACAAGCCGGCGACGCGCCGCCTCAGGAACGGGGGCGGCAGCCTGGCGGACCGCCGGGAATGATGAAGCAGGAACGAAAACTGCTGAAGGAATTCGATGCCAATGGCGACGGCTGGCTCAATCGCCAGGAACGCGACGCTGCCAGAGAAAAATCTCCGCCGCTTGATCAAAGAGGTCCCGGGGGAGGACCCCCGGGTGGAGGACCTCCGGGTGGAGGACCGCCCGAAGGGGGCCGCATGCCACGTGGCGGGCCCGGTGGAGGTATGGGACGGCGCGTTGAACCGGCAACTCCCGGCGAAAAAGTGTCGCCGGATGATGTGAAACCCGAGTCCGGCGATCTCTACGACACGGGGATCATTAGAACCCTGTTCATTGATTTTGAAACGGATGACTGGGAAAAGGAACTGGAGGCCTTCAACAACACCGATGTCGATGTTCCGGCCAGATTGACCGTGGACGGCAAGACTTACGAAGGTGTGGGCGTTCATTTCCGCGGCGCTTCGTCCTATTTCATGGTCCCGGCCGGTTCCAAAAGATCTCTTAACATCGCCATGGACCTGATCGACGGGGAACAATCGCTTTACGGATACCGCACGCTGAATCTGTTGAATGCCAACGGTGACCCATCATTCCTCCGCGCCGTGTTGTATCAGGATATTGCCGAGAATTTCTTGCCCTGCGGTCAGGCCAATTTCGTACGCGTTGTGATCAACGGTGAGAACTGGGGCCTGTATGTCAGTACGGAACAGATCAACCGCGATTATGTCGCCAAACATTACGATTCCGGCAAAGGCACCCGTTGGAAAGTTCCCGGAAGTCCCCAGGGGAGGGGAGGGCTGGAGTACCTCGGCGACGACCCCGAACCGTATCGGGCAATCTACTCCATCAAGAACAACGACAAGTCGGAAAGCTGGGACCGTTTGATTGAACTATGCCGGGTGCTGAATGAAACTCCGGTGGAAGATCTTTCCCAGGCACTTGAACCGTTGCTCGACGTCGACGGAGTGCTCCGTTTTCTTGCCGTCGAAAATGCCTTGATCAATAGCGACGGGTACTGGATTCGCGCAAGCGATTATTACCTCTACCTCGATGAGAAAAATGTTTTTCATCTGATCCCGCACGACATCAACGAGGCACTTTCTCCTTCCATGGGACCCGGACCGGGAGGAGGCCGACGAGGCATGGGTGGTCGTGGTGGCCCTGGTGGTGGCCCAGGTGGTGGGCCTCCGGGAGCGGGTCGACCTCCTGAAGGGGACCTCGCGCCCGGGCAAGGCCCTCCGCGCGAACCGCCAGGTCCCGGCGGATTCGGTCCGGGCCGCGGTTTCGGCCCTCCGGGAGGTGGCGGAAACGGCGTCGCCCTCGATCCGCTCGTGGGAATGAACGACAAGTCGAAACCGCTGCGCAGCAAGCTGTTGTCTGTTCCGCAGTGGCGGGAACAGTACCTCAACCACGTTCGCGAGATTGCCGACAAGTATCTCAATTGGGAATGGCTTGGTCCCCGGGTGGAGACCTATGGCGATTTGATCGGGCCGTACCTCGAGAAGGACACAAAGAAACTGACGGCCTATGCGGACTTCGTCGCATCGATCGCCCAGGACATTCCGGATCGTCAGGCAAACAACGATGCGGATGATCAAGGGAAGGGAGACGAGAAAGCCGCGCCTCCTCGGGGACCTGGCGGTCCGCGAATGACGCTTCGCGAATTTGCCGAGGCGCGGCGCAAATTCCTCTTGGAATACAAGCCATCCGATCCCGCCGAGGAAAAAGACGAGTGACCTGACGGCAAGGCCTGCGTGGGACAAGCTTCCTGCTTGTCATTACCGTGAGATAAGATCTTGCTTGTCATAAACCGGCAAATCCCGGGTTTTCGCGGTGGAAAGGATTGACGGGTCCCTTCGATTGCCTAGACTTTGAAAACGTTGGTTCGAGAAGAGACCGCATGCGGGCGTAACTCAGTTGGCAGAGTGGTAGCTTCCCAAGCTGCATGTCGAGGGTTCGAATCCCTTCGCCCGCTTTTCAGGAAAAAAGCCCCGGTTGAACCGGGGTTTATTTGTGCCCTGAAAAAGAAAACGGCCCATCGAAGTGACCGTCGCTTGAGGCCGATTTGCCGTGCTGGCGAACCCTCTTGCCGGACGTGGGTTGCTCTGTGTACGCTCAAGTTTGACGTGGGGAATTCTTTCTCCTCACGCATATCCTCGCGCTGGCCGGTGAGCAATCCATGAATCGAGCGGGAGGCAACGACTCGCCATCAAACCGTTCCAGTTTCGGGGAACTATTGGCGGCGGCACGCGCCGGATCCGATGCGGCCCGAAACGATCTTTTCGCACAGGTCCAGACATATCTTCTTTTCGTGGCGGGGCAGGTCAGGAACCCGGGGTTGTCGCCCAAGGCCGGCGCCTCCGATATCGTCCAGCAGACTTTGGGATATGCGGCTGAGGAGTTTGATCAATTCCGGGGTGATAGCGAGCAGCAGTTTCGTGGTTGGCTTCGACAAATCCTGATTCACAAGAATCACGAGTTGATCCGGCGATATCGCTCCCTGCGACGCGACGCGGCGAAAGAACAGAGACTTCAGGCCGACGACTCGGCGAGTGCCGTCCGGATTGAGCCCATCGACCCGCAACGAACTCCCTTTAGCAGTGTCCTGGCGAAAGAGCAGGCCGATGCGATTGCCCGCAGCCTGGAAAAACTGCCGCCGGAAATGCGCCTAGTGGTCCAGTTGCGCAATTGGGAGAGGCTGCAGTTCAACGAAATCGCCATCCGGATGGGCACAACGACGGCCTCGGCTGCCAAACTCTGGTATCGGGCCCTAATCGAACTGGAGCGACTGTACGGCAAAGGGAAGGACGAATGAGCGACGAGCACGCCAGATTGAGGCGTTTTGACCTGGGAAATCTGCCGGCGCTGAGCGACGAGGAAGCTCTTGAGCTGGCTGAGGCGCTGCCAAAAGATGCCGACGATAAATTCGAGCAGACGGAATCTGTGGCACAGGAACACTCCAGCACGATGGCCCGGCGGGGGCTCGATCTGATTCAGTTCGCGGCGACCCACATCGCGTCCCCGGGACTTTCGACCCCGGGCGTTCGCGAATCGACTGCCAACGAAGCGGGCGCGCTTGCCGATCGGACGGGTCCGGATGGGAATCTGCCGGGTCGCATTGGACGGTTTGAGATCGTCCGTGAACTCGGCCGCGGCGGATTTGGACTCGTGCTTTTGGCCTTTGATCCCATTCTCGCTCGCCCCGTGGCCCTCAAGATCCCCAGGCCGGAAGCGTTAATCTCGGCATCGGCCCGTATTCGGTTTGAGCGCGAGGCCCGGGCGGCCGCCATACTGAGCCATCCAGGCATCGTCCCGTTGTTTGAGACTGAATTGGAGGGGCCGATTCAGTATGCGGCGTTTGGCTACGTGGCTGGAGAGACGCTGGCGGATTTCATGCGGCGGCATTCGGCCTCTTTGCCCCCCGGACTTGCCGCAAACATCGTGGCGAAACTGGCGGAAGCTGTCGAGCACGCCCATCAGCGGGGCGTTATCCATCGGGACCTCAAACCGGGCAACGTCTTGCTGGATCAGTTCGACGATGGACTACCTGACCCACCCCAGCCGCTGCTGGAATCGCTCAAGATCACGGATTTTGGACTGGCGAAGTTTTCAGCATCCGAATCTCAAATGCTGACAAAGCAAGGGGCGGTCGTCGGAACTCCGTCGTATATGGCCCCCGAGCAAGCGCTGGGCCGCGACGCCGAAATCGGTCCTGCCACCGATGTCTATTCACTTGGGGCGATCCTCTATGAACTGCTTACCGGTCGCCCCCCTTTTAAGGGCGCTTCGGATTTGGAGACATTGCGCGCTGTCGAGCTGGCACCGCCTCGCCCGCCACGACAACTCAACTCGCACGTTCCCCGGGACCTGGAAGCGATCTGTCTGAAGTGCCTTGAGAAGAGCCCGAAACACCGTTATGCGGGCGCCGGGCAATTGGCGGCGGACCTGCACCGTTTCGATCAGGGCTTGCCGGTCCAGGCCAGGCCGACCACTCGCTGGCGACGCGCCGTCCGCTGGTGTGCCCGAAATCCGGCGTTGACAGGTTCGCTGGCGGCCGTCCTCCTCTGCTTGTCCGTAGGCCTGACAGTGGCACTTGTTCAGCAGAGATTGCTGCGGCGCCAATTGACGGAAATCACCCAACAAAAGAGCCGGGCCGACGCAGAAACGACCCGTGCGCGAGAGTCCGCGGAGGCGGCTCAAGCCGCACAAATCGAAAGTGAACGGCAACGAAAAATCGCGCAGACGCAAGCCGATATCGCAACATTTGTTCGCCAGTTCCTGTTCGATGACCTGCTGAACCAGGCGGAGTTCGGATTCCAGCTGACCAGCATCGAACGCGCCAAGGCTCTTGGATTGGGCGACTATCGATTCGTTCCAAATCCGACGATCAACGAGCTGGTCCGCCGTGTCATTCCAAAACTGTCGGCAGAGCAGTTGCAAAGTCGCTTCCCCGATGATCCGGTCGCCCAGGCCGAGGTGTTGGCGACTGTCGCACGACTTCTCAAGAATCAGTCCCTCATTTCCGAGGCGCGTCCGTTGGCTGAGCGCGCCGTGGCGCTATACAAGCAAGCGGCCGGTGAATCCGATCCCGGTCTGCTCGAAAGCCAATACCTCCTGGCGGTGGTACTCGGCGCGGCTGGCGAAGCGGATGCGTCCCGGGGACTGCATCAGGCGGTGATCGAACAATACCGGAAGCTCGACACCGATTCCCCGCAGATCCTTCGCGGCAAATTCGCAATCGCAGCTTTGCTGCAGGAGTCGGAACCGGAATCGGCGCTCGCCTTGCTGAGGGAGATCATGGATTCGGAGTTACGCAAGTTTCCCGTCGAGCATCCGCGCGTGCGGAGGGCAGTCAACGTGATCGCCCACCATCACTTGACCCGAGATCAATTCGCGACGGCGCGGGGGATCATCCTGGAGCATTATCCGCAGATCGAAAACGAGCTGCCGACCAGTGACCGGGAGGCGCTGAACTCGGTGGAGTATCTGGCCGCCGCGGAGCTGAACCTGGGCCGCGCCGCACACGCGGTCCAGTTGCTTCAAGCCAGTTTGCTATCCCGAAGCGAGTCATTCGGTGACGACGAGCTCGGTACGCTGATGGCGAAAATCCTGCTGGCCAACGCCCTGACCATGGACGGGCAAGCTGAGTCGGCGATCGCGCTCCTGCAAGTTGTCTTGCCCGAGGTCGAAAAGCAGCTCGGCATCGATTCTCCCCCGTATATTACTTGCGCAAACAACCTCGGCCACGCGCTATGGTTTATCGGCAGAGCCCGCGAGGCCATCCCCGTTCAAGAAGCCGCTTACCACCGCGCTGTGACGTTGTTCGGCGGCGAACAAACCGTGACGCTCCAGCTGGCCGTCAACCTGGCTTGTTCGTACCGGGACAGTGGACGACATGCCGAAGCGATCGATCTGTTCCGCACGGTGGTCCCCCACATCGAACGGCAACCCGAATTGCATTCGGCGGCGGTCGAGTTGATCTGGGCGTGGCAGCGCGCTGGCGAGTTAGACCAGGCGGAAAGGTACTGCCGCACATGGCTGAGCCAGATTCGCGGCAACCCCAAAGCCACTCCGTATTCGAAATTGCAACGGCTCATGGAACTGGGGAGAGTTCTTTTTGCGCAAGGTAATCTCGCCGAGGCGCGAGCCTTGTTGCAAGAGGCCCGCGACCTGATCGATTCGGGGCAGGCGCCTGGCGCCCACGAAAGCTGGCTGAATCAGGAAGCAGCGGTCTTGCTGGGAGTCTGCCTGATGGAGGAACAACAAGTCGAACAGGCCGGTGCGCTGATGAAGTCCGGCTGTCACCGCCTGGAGGAACTTGTCGCCAGGGTCCCGCAACCCTTCCATGAGAACTTCGCGGACTGCTACGAGCATCTCACCCGGTATTTCGAGGCGACCGGCGACCAGGAACTCGCTGCCCAATGGCGTGTAAAGGCAGAGCTTTTGCGGGCGGCGGCGCCCAATCAGGATTGATTCCCGTCCGACCTTGGTCCGCAACAGGTATCCATCCGGGCTCGCATCGGGACATTCACGGCGGGGGCGACCGGAATTCCCCCGCGATTCTGAAAAAAACTCAATTTTCTGGAAATCGGAACGTAATTTGGCACCCTGTGGCTAACAGGAATTCTTCGGACGAATTCTGTGGATCCAGGTCGTTTTCACCACTCCCGGGGGTAAACCGTGCACGCCCAGTTACGACACCGTCGTTCGTTTTTGAAGTCCCTTCTGTTTCGGGATGCATTCACCTGCGGGACGGCCATAGCGTCCGCATTCATGGCCGGGACAACCGTCACCGAGCTTCGGGCCCAGTCCGCAGCAGCGAGCCGCTATGAAACGATCGTTCAGTCCGGCGATGCATCGCCGGATACAGGGGTTTCGTATTCGTCCTTTTCGAGGCCTGTACTGGGTCGAACGGATCTTGCGTTCGAATCGTCTCTCAGTGGCGCGGTTACCTCGGGAGATGATCAAGCCATCGTCCGATGGAAGCTGTTTCATCCGGACGGTCCGCAGTACAGCGACCGCGCAACCGGCTTTCTGCGCGAGGGATACGACCTGGGTGGACGCGTCTCCCTGAGCATGCAACTGGGCCCCTCCAGCCGGCAGTTGTCGATTACCGACGATGCAACGATTGGTTTCAATTGCGGATTGGCGGGAACCGGCGGCACGAACAACGATACGGGGTTGTACGTGTACGACTACCAGGAATATGTTTTCGGAGGCACCCTGACCGAATTGGCGCGGGAGGGAGCCGCCGCGCCGGGGGGAGAAGGAACCCTGCAGAATTTCGGCACTGGAATTCTCGATGTTCAATTTCGCGGCATCAACGACGCAGGGCACACTTTTTTCCAGGATGTCATCACCGATTCGCCGGGTGCGCCTGCCGATGACTGGCGATTCTTCGAAGCTGGACCAGGATCGGTTATGGCCCGGGCGGTGGAAGGACAACCCGCTCCGCTGGGCGGGAATTTCTCCGCATTCTCCGGCTATGAAATGAACGACATCGGCGAAGCGATCGTAACCGGCTCGACCGCGACAGCCAACATCGGCAACAAGATCTGGTACATGGACTCTTCCGGTAGTTTGACGGAAGTCGTTCACAGCGTGGTGACGGGTGGCACCAACACGCCGGTTGGGGCGATCCGGTCCCTGTCGTCAGGGATGTCGATGATCAACAATGCGGGCGACATAGCGTTTGTCGGCTGGACGAGTGCCGGCGGCACAGGCACGTCCGATTCCTTTCTTTTTCGCACCGACAGGACCGGCGCAGCGGTCCAGGTCATGCTGGCCGAGGGGACCGCGGCCCCCGATGGAAACGGCGTTTTCGACAATATCGTCAACACGACCGCACGCTACAACGATGCGGGCCAGTACGCCAGTGGATTCAGTTTGCGCGGCACCAGCGGCGGTACGGCGGACAATACGGGAATTTACCGGGTCGATGCGGATGGCGCGGTGACGCGTCTATTCCGCGAAGGTCAGGCTTCGCTCAGCGGCAACGGTGCATTTGGCGACCTGTCGGGAGCCACCCAATTCGCGTTCAACAAACATGGCGTGGCCGCGATGATGACCAATTACACGGGAACCGCCGGCGGGGCCAGCGACAATACCGCAATCGTCGTCACGGACGGAATCGACTACTTCGAGGTCGCTCGCGAAGGCGTGGCAGTCAATGGGTCCACGGTCGCCTCGCTCGACTTCTCCAACGGGGTGTTCGGCAACGACGTTACCACGAGCGGGCTGAATGAATTTGGCCAAGTCGCATACGTCCAGCGCCTGGCCAATAACACACAGTCGATCCAGCTCTGGACCCCCGAATTGCATTATCGGGGCGGTGACGGCCAATTCAGCGACGGCGCGAATTGGACGCTCTCGACTTCGCCGAATTTTGTTCACGATGTCTACGTCGATCCCGATGTCGATTCCGTGGTTTCCTTCGGCAGCCAGTTTGTTCGAAGTCTGCACGTCGGCGGCGGGCTCGGCTCGGCGACGTTGCAAAGCACAGTCGCGGGAATTCCATTGTTGCGGGTCTATGGCAGCACGGTGTTGTATTCCAATGGAAGCATTGAAAACAGCGTCGGCGCGCTCCAATTGACAACCGAAGAGCTGCACGGGACCGGGAGCATCCTGGCCGCCGACTTTGTTTCCGTCGACGTGTACGATCTGCTTTCTCCCGGCTTTTCTGTCGGTCGGTTGGAGATCCAGGGGCAACTCGGCTTGCATGGCGACACGCTTCTCGAGCTCGGCGGGACATTTCTTGGGGAATACGATCAAGTCTACGGACTGGAGGGTCCCGGTCCAACTTCCGCTGCTCTGGTTCTGGACCCGGACGCCCAGCTGCACGTATCGCTTTTCGGTGGTTTTCTATTGGATGATGGCATGGAGTTCACGATCTTTGACATCGCCGATCCCCTGGGAACCATTTACGGTGAATTTCGCCTGTTGCCCGAAGCGAGTCTGGTCGGAAATTTCGGCGGACATGACTTGTTCATCACCTACGCCGGCGGCGACGGCAACGACATTGTGCTTTACACGTCAGCGATCCCTGAACCCGCGACAGGTATTCTGTTTGCCATCTTTATCGTTCTTGCCTCCGTTAATCGCCGCAAGCGCGCGAAGTCTGTGCTTTGTTGAAACGCTTCATGAGGGCTATCGCCTGCCGCGCGGCATGGAACCGGACGACGATTTCGCGTGAAAGAAATAGCGCCGGCCGGGATCAGCGTCAATGCGACAGATGCCTTTTGCCAAAGGATCAATCGTTCCCGTTATTCCAATCGAGCCCGGATTTGGCAAGCTGTTGTCGAAGATCATCCAGGTCCCAGATCTGAACCTTGTTGTTGACCACCGAACCCAGCTGGTCCCCTGAACTGTTGAATCGGAGGCAGCCAATCAGGCCAGGCTCGGTCGTCTCGAGAATCGCCTGGCGTTCGCCGGACGTTGTCGAGACAAGTTGAATGGCCTTGCGCGAGTAATGCCCGGCAAAAAGGGCCGAATCCGGTGAAAAGGCGATGGAGGTAGTCCAGTTGTCGTCGTTGTCGCGATCGACCGAAAATTTTCTGGTCCATGTTCCGGTTTCCCAAAGGACCAGTTCCGACCCGGTTCCGATCACCAGCGATTTGCCATCTGGACTGAACTGCGCCGTTGCCTTGCCAATGTCGGGAAAAAGGTCGACAACCATTTTTCGCGTCAAGCGGTCCCATACCTGGACTCCGCTACCGCCACTCCAGGTCGTCGAGACAATCCATCGGCCATCGGGACTGATGGCGATCTGACTTGCCCCCACATGTTCGCCGACTTCCGTCACGGCAAAACCGGGCTCGTTCAGATCGAAGACCATGATCCGATCGTCGATCAGAGCTGCCAGTGAAGACCCGTCTTCGCTTGCCATAATCCGGCGAACGTTGATTTCGCTGTCCATAGCCGGCCCGGATTCTGTAATGGCCTCCGCTTCATGCGGCTCGATGAAACCATCGCTGACTGTGTAAGGGACCTTGAGAATTCCCTTTTCATGGAACACAAACAGTGAATTGCCAGCGGCGTCCGAAATAGCACCGGCATATTTTGGAAAGTCGCCGATCACCCTGCACTGATTGGTCGCCGTGTTCCAGACTTCTATGCCCTCTGAGGTCGACGCCAGGGCGAGGTCGGGATGCCCGGCAAAAAAATCCATGCTCCAGCGAGAGGGTCCGGGGGCTCCCAACAGCCTTGTTGGCCCGTGATCGTGCACTTCCCAGATTCCGAATTCCTTCCAGTTTCCATGAAAGCCGATCCTTTTGTCGTCGGGCGTGAATGCAGTACTTGCAAAGCGCATGCCCTCGGCACCGACAAGCATTTTGCCGCTTTGTAAATCCCAGAGCCGGCTATTCCCGTCCCAGCCGTAGGACAATATCCGGTCACCCCTGTGGTTGAATATCACATCAACCGTCGATGCCTGATGGGCTTCAATTATCCGGGGCGGCTCGTCCAGATCATTCATGTTCCAAAGGAATATCTTCCCGTCGCTGCAGCCACCCGCAAGTTTTTGACCGTCGTCGGACCAGGCAAGGGACATCATGTAACCCGGACACTCAAACCGCCGGCTTTTGCCGTCCGGCAAGTGGAAAAGTTCGAACGAATACTCGGAAGCACTGGCGACTGCGAGCCAGTTTCCGGTCGGATCTGCTTTAAGGGCATAAGGCTGGGAGCTGGCCACTGCCACATCGGAAACAAACTCCCGCCGTTCAAGATCATAGGCGCGGATCCGAGGGCCCTCGTTCGCGAGCCAGACTTGTTTGCCGTCAGGGCTGAGAGTCATGGGTGCAAAACGAAACTCTCCCTGTTCGGAAAGGACTTTTTCGCCGCTTCGGACATCCCAAACGCATATTTCGCGAACCCTGGCCCGGGGCGGGTGATACCTGGCCTCCAGAAAATTGCCGTCGAGACTGAACTTCAGTGCCCACACGGTATCACCTGGCGAAGGGAATCGGGCAAGCTCAGCGTCGTCGGAGACACGGCGAATGACTATGGTGCCGTCCAAATGGCCTTGGGCATATTTCTCCAGCTTCGTATCAAAGGCAACCCTGGCTAACCAGGTCTCCGTGGCTTGCCAGGAGCGGACCACACCGAAGTCCGGATTTGCCAGGCAGGCGATGGCTTCATCGCGCAATCCCCGAATGGCATTTTCCCGCTCCTCGTCTCCGGGAAAGAGCCCGCGGGTCAACGATACTGCTTCTTCTATCGCTGCCAATCCATCGACGCGCTGTCCGCGCCGGCCACTTTGGCGAGCAGCCCGGGTCTGTGCGACTCGCGCGGAATAGAGGGCTGACAATGCTCTCTGTTCCGAAACCTTTGCAAGTCTTGTCTGGTGTAACAGATCGAGGGATTGTTGCCGCGAAGTCACGGCAAACCAGAGGGCACCTGCAAAGACAACGACGAGCAGCGCCGCGACACATCCGATCAGACTGGCGACCGCCGGATTTCTCCTGCACCACCGCCAGGCTCGCTCGGACAGGGCGGCGCGCCTCGAGAGCAAAGGCCGATCGGAAAGGAATCTTTGCAAGTCTTCGGCGAGCTCCGCCGCCGATGAGTAGCGTTGCGAAGGCTGCTTTTCGATAGCTTTCAGGATGATGGTTTCAAGATCGCGTGGCAGGTGGGGGTTGATCTTGCGCGGCGCTACCGGGTTCTCCGTGGTCACCTGGCGAACCAGTTGCACCCGGTCGTTTTCATCGAATGCCGGGCGCAGCGTACAGAGTTCATAAAGCGTGAGGCCAAGTGCATAGACATCGCTTCTGGCATCTGCCTGTCCGTTCAGCCGCTCCGGTGCAAGATAACGCAACGTGCCGACGATATTCCCGGTGCGGGTCAAATCGGCTTCGTCGTATCTCGCCAGCCCAAAATCGGTGATCCATACCGTCCCCGATGCGTCGAGCAGCAAGTTCGCCGGTTTGATGTCGCGATGCAAGACGCCTTGACCATGGGCATAGGCAAGGGCGTCGGCTACTTGAAGTCCAAGCCCGGCGATTCGAAGAAAAACGGAACCGCCCCGTCCGCGCGAACTCGCCTCTCCCGCAGAACTCGTGAAAGAGGCCTCTCGCGCCGTTGTATCAAGGCCGTACCCTGAGGAATCAACGACCGTTTTATCACTATCTGCAGGATGTCGACTGACTTGAGTCCCGGAAAGCAGCCGTTCCGCAATCGAATGGTTATCGGTCTGGCTCCCCTCCCCGAAAACAGGGCCCAGCGTGCCCCGTGCATTTCCATTGCCGGCCGACCTGCGCATTTCCGCGATCACGAGGTCCAGACTTTGGCCATGAATATACTGCATCGAATAATAATGGATCCCCTTGTCCTGCCCGACTTCAAACACGGGAACGATATTTGTGTGATGCAGGCCCCCTGCAGCGCGGGCTTCCCGCCGAAACCGGCGGAGGTGCAGCGGGTTGGACGCCAGTTCCTGTGGCAGCAGTTTCAGGGCAACTCGTCGCCGCATCTCATGATGCTCGGCTTCGTAAACAATGCCCATTCCGCCGCGACCGATTTCCCGCAGTATTCTGTAGTCGGCAATATATTCGTGAACGACAGGTGACGACAAAAGCCGGTCACCGGACCTGGAGACTTCCTTTCCGGCCTGCTCAAGCATTGCCAGTGTCGGAAACAAATCCCGGATTTCAGCCTGAAGTTCGGGAAATCTCGTCGCGTAGTCACTGATGTCCGGCCTCTCGCCATTGCGAAGGCGCTCCACGAACTCTTCGGCGAGCAAGTCGAGGCGGCTGGCGGGTTCAGTCTCACGAACCATGATTGTCCTGCTCCTTCTCCAGGCGGTTCAATATTGCCAGTGGGCGGAACCGTTTCCGGATTCAGTCAAGATTTCCCGCAATCGTCGCACCGCGCGCACATAGCGATTGCTCGCCGCCGTCGGAGAAAGTTCAAGCACTTCTGCGACTTCAAGATTCGATAATTGCTCGAAATGTCTGAGTGACAGAACCTCCCGATCGGTTTCGTCCATGCTGTTCAGGGCATTTTCAAGCGTTGTCAACGTCTCTGCCCGCGCCGCCACCAGACTGGGTGAAGTCTGGCTGCCCAGCAGCCTCGCAGCAAGATCTGCCGAAGTGCCTCCGGGACTTCTTCCCGGGGTCAGCGAAATTTCCCGTTCGCGATCCCGTGCCTGAACGTCGAAATGATGACGATGCAGGCCCGCCAGTTTTTGTACCGTGATGAATCGCAGCCACAGGAAAAACGGCATCGACGGATTATCCACATATCCTGCAATTCTCTGTGTCGCTTCCAGAAACGCCTCCTGGACAACATCATCCGCATCGATGCGCCCGTTCAGTCGCGGGTCCATGCGGAACTGGACAATCCGCAACAGACGATCACGATACCGCTCAAGGAGACGTCCCAGCGCATTTTCATCCCCTGCGTGGAGCAAATCTGAAAGCTCACGGGACTCATCGACAGGCTGGCTCGATTGTCGCTCGTTCATGATGCGAGGTTCCAATCTCCAGGCCGCTGTGATTCCGTTAACGCCGTCGACGGAACTGGATATACGGGCCATGGGAAAATCCGGCAGAAATCAAAGGAAGAAATCCGGTCTTGCCCCGCTCTTCGATCAACTCGAGTTGCCAGGTCGCAAGAATTGCCCTCAATCCTGCCGCAGCGGCCATCATAGCAGGTTTTTGAAGGAAGGGCCCTTCCCGGCCAGGACCAAATGGAATCATCGACTGTGCCGGCGCCCCGTTCCGTTCGCTGAACCGGGACAAACGGAAGTCCTCTGGCATCGGGAAAACCGCCTGATTTCGATGGAGTAGCCAGACCGGCACGATACAAATCGATTTGCCGGGGATAACGAGTCCCGCCACATCAAGTGTTTCCGGAACTTCCAGGGCAAGCAGATAAAAAGGTGGAAACAATCTGGCCGACTCGAGTAGCGCGCAGTCAGCCAGTTCCGGATTGAATCGACCGGAATCCGGCGCGGGAATTCGCCGCCGATGCTCCAGCAGGTCGGACTGAACGGCCAACTGTTCGACCGGATGCGTGGCCAACAGGTAAATGGCCCGGCTGGCAAGGTGAGTAAATGAATGTATGGCCTGCACCAGTCCGGCCAGAGCGATATCCCGGGGAGAATTGCCGTTGGCATTGCCAGGCCTTCCGCACCTGCTCGATTGAAGGAGCAGACGATCGTACCAGCTTTCTCGCCCCGAACGGTCCGGCGCGGATTTTTGATAATCGCGCAAGAATTGATCGAATGGAACGCCGTATTCCTTTCTCAGCAACGGCGGATTGGCAAACGGCGTCCTCCCGGTCCTGATCAGTTCCCGAACCAGGCATTCCAATCCGGGAATTGCCCTTTCATCCCCTGGTCCGAGCAACATTTTGACCAGGGGCTGAAGGCATACGTCAAACATCAACTCGGCGACATTGAATATTCGCACGCATTCCTGATTCAGCCGCGATTTGGTCCGACGTTCAATCGCCGAGGCAAACTGGTCGGCCGCCTCTTCCGGAATCTCCGGCAGCTCTGTCGGCTGCTGGCTGAGCAGGACGGAAAGCAGCCCCTGACAGTGCGGCAACGAATAACTTGCGGAGAGTACCGTTCGCGCTGGTACCGCTTCCGGGGAAACGAGAATTTCTCGCAGGAGCCCTGGTTCGGTGATTTGGAAGTGCAATCTTCCAAATACGCGAAAGCGGACAATGTCGCCAAAATGCCGGTTCAGATGTTCGCACCATTTGATCGGCCTGGCGCGAAGGGCAGTCCTGGCATCCAGCCCCAGCCAACCGCCAGGGCCGGGAATTGCCGTGCTTTTCGTTCGGACCATCGCCTTGCCTGGCTATCGTTGGGGGGAAGATGCTGCCTTGACCGCAACGGGCCGCAGCCTCGGGATCAGCATCGGGACGCGTCGGCTATACTCCTTGTACTCCGGATGCAACTCGCGAAGATCGCGTTCCTCAAAACGGATTGCCACCAGGATGTAACTGGTCATCATAAAGGCAAACAGCAAATGACCTGCCGTCATCGTCGGCGCCGACCAGAACACCATGATCCACCCGACGTACAAAGGATGCCGGACCAGCTTGTAGAACAGCGGCTCCCGGAATCGGTAAGCGGAGATCTCCCTGTTCCTGAAATGACTCCAGACCTGCTGCAGTCCAAACAGATCGAAGTGATTGATCAGGAAGGTCGAGAGCAGGATTACCACCCAGCCAGCGGCAAACAGTCCCCACAATGCCATGCGAATCGCCGGTTGCTGGAAATCCCAGACCAGTGCCGGAATCGGTTTCCACTGCCAATACATCAGAACAAGCACAAGGTTCGTAAACAGGAGATACGTGCTCCGTTCGATCTGCGGCGGGACGACTCGCGTCCACCAGGCTTTGAATCCGCGGCGGGCCATGACGCTGTGCTGCAATCCAAACAAGGCGATCAATCCGGCATCGATGATCAATGCCATCGGCCAGGACACTTCCCCGCCCGCCCGATCGACGGAATAGGGGACGAGGAAATTGCCGAGAAACCCGATCAGATACAGAAAGACCAGCAGGAAGATGGCATAGTTGACAACGCCATACAGCAAGACGAACAAGTTGAATGGCCGATTTCTCGTGTTCATTGGATTTCTCCCCGTCTTTTAATGTAATACATTCTGAATTCGATTATCCGAGGCCCGCCAGGGCGCTTTCGAGCCCGATGATCGAAAGCGCCACATCCGTTGTGCCGGAACCCGGCAGGCAACTGCCGTTACTGAATCTCAATGTCGTCGCCGGGGCCGCCGTCGAGTACATCCAGTCCGGCACCGCCGAGCAGAACGTCATCTCCGTTGCCGCCGACAATGGTGTCCGCACCATCGCCGCCGATCAATACGTCGTCATCATCGCCGCCATCGATCACCAGCCCGATCGCGGACGCGTCGAGGCCCGATGCGTCGATCACGTCGTCACCGGCCAGGCCGTTGAGGACCAGCCGGTCGGAAACTGCCTCCGCTCCGCTTACGTTCAGGACAGCTGCAAGTCCCAGCACATTCGCGGCGCCATTGCTACCCGATACGAACATGACATCGTCTGCGGAGGTTCCGCTGAAAACAACTGTGTCGGCCTGCAAGTCGCCCGCTCCACCGGCCGCGGCCAGATTCAGGTTGATTTCAGTGAGGTCTGTGCCACTCACGTCGTCGATGGCGATCAGGTCTGCACCGCCAAGAGCGTTGTATGTCACTCCTTCAACATCGTTGAGGTCGATGACGACCGAAGCAACATTCCGCGTGAATCGGACCCTTCCGCCGTTTGGCGAGATGCCGATGTTCTCCGAGACGTTGGCTCCATTGAACAACATGCTGTCGAATCCGGTCTGGCCTTCCAGAACATCGTTGTCGTCACCCGGGTTCCAGACGAATTCATCATCACCGGCACCCATCAGGGCCAGATCGAAACCGTCGCCACCGTTTATCAGGTCGTCGCCGTCTCCACCGATAAGGACATCATTGCCCAATCCTCCATTCATCACCAGCGAAGTTGCACTTGCCTCCAGTGAGGTTGCGTCGAGCGTGTCATTGCCACCGAGCCCGTTGATCGTCAACTGATCGAGCTTCGGATCAACATGGAACACATTGACCGCAGCGTGAAGCCCGAACACGTTGACTCCACCCTGGTCACCAGTTGCTCCGAACACGTCATCTCCCTGCGTTCCGTTCACGGTGACCGTATCCGCCAGATTGTCGGCACTGCCATTGGAGTCACGAAGGTCGATTTCGACGTTGACCAGAGGCGTTCCTGTCAGGCTGCCGACATTCACGTTGTCGTTTCCGCCAAGCGTCCGAATCTCCAGTCGTTCCGTGTCTCCCAGGTCCAGTGTGACGTTGGCAATGTCGCGAAAGACGGTGTCCCGTGAGCCGTTGGCGAATATGCTGATGTTCTCATTGCCGTTGGAACCAAAGAACCTCACGAGGTCGGTCCCGTCCTGGCCCTCGATCGTGTCATTCCCGGCTCCCGGTTCCCACTGAAAGACATCGTTTCCGCTGCCGAGAAAGGCGACATCGTCACCGAACAGCCCATCGACGAAATCCTCACCAGCCCCGCCAAACAGGACGTCATTTCCCAGGCTGCCGAGCAGCGTATCGTTTGCCGCGCCACCGTCGAGCAAGAGCTTGATTACCCCCGCCTGCAGACCTGCCGCAGACAATCCATCGGTACCGTCAAGCCCGTTGACGACCAATGAATCGAGTGCGCCCTCGCTTCCGATCGCCGTCACAAGTGAAGACAAACCTGTTACCGAAACAGAACTCCCGGCACCTGCCACATTGATGATATCGTTCGCTGCGCTGCCATTCACAACCAGCGTATCAGCCGACTGATCGCCGGTGCCGGCGCCACCAGATCCTGAAAGATCGGCGACAAACTCTGTGATGCCTGTCCCCGCGAGATCATTGACCGTGATCTGGTCCGTGCCTCCAAAAGCATTTGCATTGACCTTTTCGAGGGCAGAGGTGGTGATCACGATATTGCCAAGGTTTCGGGTAAAAATCATCGAACGGGCCGAAGCCGAGGCTGCAAAAATTTCCGAGCCATTGCTGCCGTTGAAGACCATTCGATCCGCCCCGTTGCCCCCCGCCACCAGATCACTTCCATCGCCCGGGTCCCATTGAAACGTATCATCGCCGTCATCGAGCGCGACATCATCGTTGCCTTGATTGCCATCGACAAAATCATTGCCGATGCCACCGGCCAGGAGATCCGCACCATTGCCCCCCAGGATCGTGTCATTGCCGCTGCCACCATCGACCCGGATATTGATCAATGCGGCGAGATTCCCGGTTGCAGAGAAGGAGTCGTTGCCGCCATTCATGTTGGCCAACAGGTTCTCGGAAGTGCCGATGTCCAGGGCGAACGGTGCCGGGTTGAGCCGGTCAAAGCGGACGCGGGTTCCGTTCGCCGTGACTGTGAATTGCTCGTCGCCATTTCCTCCCTCGACGCGAACAAGGTCGATTCCACTTCCACCTTCCACCAGATCCGTATCGTCGCCCGGATTCCAGACGGTTTCGTCATCACCTCCTTGCCCAAATACCTGGTCGTCGGCATCACCGCCAGTCAACGTATCGCGGTGCGCGCCGCCAAAAAGAAAATCGTTGCCGCCGCGACCCTGGAGTACGTCGTTGCCGCCTTGTCCGAAAAGATGGTCGTTTCCAGAGCCGCCAATCAGCAGGTCGTGCCCTCCACCTCCATACAAGTATGCCCGGGGGAGTGCTCCGTTTGCCTCATTGACCTGAATCTGGTCATTGCCTCCCAGCCCGAATACCGAGAAGTGCCTGGTATTGGCAACCGTCGGCGTCCCCCCGCCAATATTGACGGCACCGCCGTTGACCAGGATTTGCCCTGCCGCGTTTCGCGAAACTTCAATGGTATTGTCAAGTCCGTCGCCATGGACGGACAGCACTCCAATACCCGGCACGAACGAGGCGGTCACAGCCATCATCGAGCGCGTTTCCAGTTTTTCAAAGCTCCTGTTCCCGATTTCGTTTTCCCTGTTCCGCCTGTTGTGCCGGTTTTTCCGTGCCATGGACTTACCCTTTTGATTGCAGAAATTTGAGCCGGTCTTGTTCACGCCATCGGGCAAAACCAGCTTTGTTGGTGGACGCAAGACGGTAACTGCCGGCCATGCACGCCAATCCACAGCCTTTTCCAAAAAAATCGCCCGGCCCTCGTTGCCATCACCTTTTCCACCCGGCCCGCCCATCCGACAATCGGCAACAGAACATTTTTTTGCTGGCCCGGTCTGTGGATCAGGGCCAGTCAAGCGCAGTTAGTTCTGTATTGAAGTCCCCGCCCGTTCGGGTTTTTGGCAAGCCGGATTGCAAAAGGAGTCAGCTATGAGACGTTTCATGAAAAAGACTGTCGCCGATTCACTTATCGCGATTGCTTGTCTGGTTGCCGTTTTGGCAATCCCGACACAGGCGAATGCAATTCAGGCCGCGCCTGACCAGGATAAACAGGGCGCTGCTCCGGTTGCCGCGAAGCTGTACTCCGGACTGAATGGATACACGCGGGGGGTGACATGCTGCTCCGCGGAAGTGCAGAAGTGGTTCGATCAGGGGATCCAGCTCCTTTATGGATTCAATCACGACGAGGCGATCCGGTCCTTCGAGAAAGCGGCTGAACTGGACCCGGGATGTGCCATGGCGTGGTGGGGAGTGGCCTGCGCCAGGGGAATCCACATCAACAACCCGCTAATGACCGAGGAACAGTCGATCCGCGCGAGAGAAGCTGCCGACAAGGCACTTGCAGCGCTGGATAATGAAACTCCGGTTGAGCGGGCGCTTGTCGAAGCGGTGAGCGCGCGCTACAAGCTCCCTGTGCCTGAAGACCGGGTGCCGCTGGACCAGGCCTATGCTGCTGCCATGGAAAAAGCGTGGCACCAGTTCCCGGCGGATGCGGATGTCGGAGCGCTGTTCGCCGAGTCGTTGATGAACCTTCAGCCCTGGGACTTGTGGACGGTGGAGGCAAAACCCAAGGGGAGGGCACTGGAAATTGTCGCGGTCCTGGAAAAAACGATGGCCCTTTGCCCCAATCACCCCGGTGCCAACCATTTCTACATTCATGCCGTCGAAGCTTCTCCGTGGCCCGAACTGGCTGTGACGTCCGCCGAGCGGCTGCAAACGCTTGTCCCGGGTTCGGGGCACCTGGTTCACATGCCGTCGCACATTTTCATTCGAGTCGGCCGCTATGCGGATGCCGCCAAATCGAATGAGCAGGCGATTGCCATCGACGCGGCCTACCTCGCCGATGCGCCACCTCCCGAATTCTACAACGTCTATCGCTTGCACAATGTTCACTTCCTCGCCTATGCCTCCATGATGGAAGGGCGTTACGAACCTGCAATTGCCGCGGCGCGAATGATTGAAAAACAGATTCCCGCCGGGTTTCTCAAGGATTATGTCACCGTCGCCGATGGCTTCATGCCCACAGCCCTGCACGTCATGATTCGCTTTGGCAAATGGGAGGAGATCCTGTCAGAACCCGAGCCCGAGGAATGGCGATTGCTGAGCCGCGCCGAAAGGCATTTCGCACGATCCGTCGCGCTATCCAATCTCGGCCGGATCGACGAGGCCAAAAAGGAAATCGCCCTGATAGACGATGTGGCGAGCCAGTTTACCGAAGAATGGAAGATGGGAAACAACCTCGCCGGCGACGTCATTGCCATCGCGCGGCTGATGGCGGAGGGAGAACTCCTTTTTCATTCCGGCGACCGGGAAATGGCCTGGGAAAAACTGCGCGAAGCGGTGCGACTTGAGGAACAACTGGCGTATGATGAACCCCCTGGCTGGATGCAGCCGGTTCGGCACGCCCTCGGAGCCCTGCTGCTCGCCGGCGATCGCGCTGAGGAAGCGGAGACCGTGTACCGCGACGATCTGAAGCGGCACCCGAACAACGCCTGGTCGCTGCTCGGCCTGCAACAATCGCTGAAGAAACTGGGGCGCAACGAAGAAGCCATGGCGATGGACGAAGCGGTACAACTCGCCTGGTCGCGCTCCGACATCAAGCCGGTAGCAAGCTGCTTTTGCCATCCGGATGCGAAAGCCGAAGCGTCAAAAGGGAAATAGTCGAGCCCCCTCCCCGACCCTCCCTGCGAGGGGAGGGAGAAAAAAGGGAGAGTTTCGAACTCGGCTTTCCCGGCAAGTAAATGAATATGACGCCCCTGCAAGTCATTCTGCTCCCTGCCCCCTGCGGGGAGGGTTGGGGAGGGGGTAATTCCAAACGGGCCGGGACACACTACGACTGGCATCACCTCGTTGCCTTGATGGTGCGATGAATGCCGGATTTTCTGGAACTCATGCTGCCGGAACGACATTTTTCGACGGCTCGTCTTCATCGTCGAACGCCCAACTTTTTATCGAGCTGGACTGCACGGTCGACGACTGGACGGTCGACCACAAACGATTCCGCAAGTTGCGAATCAGCTGCCGGATCTCGTACCTTGCCGCCCCTTGCTCGCTCGATTCGAGGTAGCGCAGGGCGTTGTTAATCCGTGCGACCGTCAAGTCATAATCATCGGTCGCCAGCGGCAAACACTCCAGCATGTCCCCGAGTTCGTACAAATCGCCTTTCAATATCGCGGCGTTTTTCGTGTCCTGCATCAGGCTGGAAAAATTCTGCTCTGCCTGGCGGCAAATTGCCTCCAATTGCGAGCAACGGTTATTTGACGATTGGGTCATGAAGACGCTCCTTTGAACACAAGATGTACTTTTGATTCGTCAGCCACTATCGCCGACTGGTTCCAGCCCTGACTCGCAAGATGACAGGCAATCCCGCCACGAAGGGCGGGTGTTTTTGACAGTTTCATTGCCGATCGGTTAAAATTCGATTTCCCGCCTCAGGAGATTCCATGGAACCGTCGTCCGAGAATTCCGGCTTGGATCATTCTGTAACCCGTTACATCGAAGGGTTGCGCCGGGGAGACAGTCTGGCAGCCCGGAAAACCTGGGAACGATTCTTCGAACGACTGATACGTTTGGCCGACAGACGGCTGAAGGCCATGCCTCGCAAGGCCGAAGACGAAGAAGATGTTGTCCAGAAGGCCTTTGCCGACTTCTTCCTCCAGGTCCAGCAAAATCGATTTCCCCGGCTGGACGATCGCGACGATCTTTGGCAAGTCCTGTGCCTGCTGGTCGATCGACGCGCTGTCGACCAGATCAAGAAAGGGAACGCACAAAAGCGCGGCGGCGGAGACGTTCGCGGTGAATCGGTCTTTCTCGAAAGGGACGATTCGATAGCCTCGCCGGGCCTGGCTGGTTTTCCCGACCTGTTGCCCACACCGGAGTTTGAACGAGAGTTATCCGAGGCCTTTCGCCAGCGAATGAATCGTTTTGAAAACGATGAGCATCGGCAGGTTGCCTTGCTTAAAATGCAGGGATTCACCAACGACGAAATTGCCCGTCAAATAGGCTCGAGCACTCGCACCGTCGAGCGATGGCTGCAGGAAATGCGGAAGGCCTGGAATCCGGATTCGGAAAATGAACCATTCAACCGATAACCCTGAACCGGATTCCAGAGTGGCGCTCGACGTCGTCGCTCGCGCGTTTGAAAAACGCTGGCACAAGGATCACTCGTTTGTCGTTGAGCAATTCCTCGAATCGATCATGCAGCTGCTTCACCCGCTGGGGATCGATGCATCGAAGCCAGCTGGTCTGGACGCGTTCCGCAGAGAGTTGATTCATCTGGAAATGGATTTGCGATGCGCTTATGGATACCCGGTCGTATCCGCCGAATATTTTAAACGCTTTCGCGAGATCCCCGCTGCTGTCGAGGAAGCACTTGCCAGAGCGCGCCGACTTTATCCGCAATGTTTCCGGGATTCCGTCGTCCGGACGACCAATACCCGTATCGGCGAGGGGTCCGAATCAGCGGACTCGCTCTGGACCTTTGATGCGGTCGGACATGCGGAAGTGCCGTCCCGACTGGGTCCCTACCGGGCAATCACCTATATCGGATCGGGCGGTTTTGGCGACGTGTATCAGGCGATCGACAGTCGCTGCGAAGAGACGGTGGCGCTGAAATTCCCCAGGCACCGGCCCCAGTCTTCGTCCGACGAAATGGAACAGGTGAAAGCGGAAGCCCGGTTGGCCATGCTGTTGAAGCATCCTGGCATCGTCGCCACGCGGGCTATTGAGAACATCGACAGCTTCGCCTTCATCGTCCAGGATTTCATTCATGGAATGAACCTGAAAATGTTCATGGAGGGTCCTGATCTCGATCAACGCGATATCGGAATGTTGATTGCCCAGGTGGCCGATGCCCTCGCCTATGCCCATCGGGAAGGAGTCATTCACCGCGACATCAAGCCGCAAAACATTCTTGTCGACAAGGGTGGCAAACCCTTTGTCGCGGATTTTGGTTTGGCGATCTACAGCAGCCAGCGCTATGGTACGATCGGTCAACCGGTTTGCGGAACGAAGTATTACTTCTCTCCTGAAGTTGTTTCCGGACGCATGTACCAGGTGGGGGGCTCCTACGACGTGTGGAGCCTTGGGATCGTCTTTTATCAGTTGCTCACCGGCCAACGACCCTTCGGAGGCCCGAGCGACCGGATTCTTTTCGAGGAAATCGTACAGAAGGATCCTGAACCGCCCCATGTCCTGAACCCGCGGGTCGACCTCGAACTTGATCGAATATGTTTGCAATGTCTGGAGAAGAAACCAGGTCGCCGGCTCTCGGCGAGGAAATTGGCTGACAGCTTGCAAGCGTGGCTCAAACAACCGCCGGCAATCCGGCAAACAAATGACAAAGGGGCCGGCCCTGCTGCAAAATTCGTCCCCCGGGGCCTTCATTCCTACACAGCCCGGGATGCCCGTTTTTTCTTGCCGCTGTTGCCCGGTCCGCGAGACGAACACAACATTCCGGCCAGTATCCGCTTCTGGCGCGACCGGATTCTGGAACCGGTCGCCCAGGAGGATCGAGTCCCGGTCGGCGTGATTTACGGACCCAGCGGATCGGGCAAGTCTTCTTACGTGAAAGCAGGCCTGATCCCGCTAATCGGTCATCAAGTCCGTTGCATTTACGTGGAATCGACCCACAAGGACACCGATGTCCGATTGCTCAAGGCGCTACGGCATGAATTTGACACTCCCTCCGGTCAGTTTTCGTTGCCCGAAATATTCGCCGGCTTGCGAGAGGGAAAATGGCAAAGGGGTTCGCGAACAAAAATCCTGATTTGCCTGGATCAGTTCGAACAGCGACTGAGTGCCGTTGGCGAGTTCGACCCAACGGAGTTGATAAATGCCCTGCGACATTGCGACGGCGAGTACCTGCAATGCCTGTTGCTGGTCCGCGACGACTTCCTGATGTCGATGTCGCGTTTCGCCGACGCTCTGGAGATGGACTTGCGGGAAGGGCAAAACACCCAGATCGTCGACCTGTTTGACCGGAAACACGCGCGGAAAGTGCTGACCATGCTGGGGCATGCCTACGACCGGCTCTCCACCGACAAGATTGAAGAATTGTCGGAGGAAGAAGCCGATTTCGTGAATCGGGCCGTGGACGACCAGGTGGAAGACCAACGGGTGATTTGCGTCCGGCTCACGGTTTTCGCCGAGATGTTCAAGAATCAGTCCTGGTCGGTGGCGAATCTGCAGGAAGCGGGAAGTGTAACGGGAGTTGGCGTACAGTTCCTGGACCGGGAGTTGGGTCCGCAAAATCGCAAGGTGCCACACGAAGCTGTCTTTCGTCTCCTCTGTTCGCTTTTGCCTGCCGCCGGAACCGATATCCGGGGATCGATGAAAAGCAAGGCCGAGCTGGCACTCGCGGCCGGGCTGGCAGCGGATTCGACGCCTTTCAAAAAAATCATCGCCTTGCTGGACAACGAGTTGCGTCTGATCACCCGCACGGATCCGGATGTTTCCGGTGAGGTGGAAGCCAACAAGGACAATACCCTTGCCGGCGATCGTTATTTTCAGCTGACTCACGACTATCTCGTTCCATCGATTCGCACCTGGCAGGACAAATGGTTGGGGGGGACCCGTCGCGGGCGTGCCGAGCTGCGGTTGCAACGTCTTGCCTCCGAGGTGGTCCCCGGCAAGAAACCGGAAAATCTGCCAACGCATCTGGAATGGCTGGCATGGCAATTGTTACTGCGCCGCCATCGCTTCACAGCCAGCGAAAAAGTCGTAATGAAGTCTGCCCGCCGGCGCTTTTTCAAGGACGCCTCCCTCGCCGCAATGTTGCTGATCCTGGTGGGTGGATTGATTTCATGGGCCTGGATATGGCAACGCCGGGAAGCCTATGCCAACGATCTCGTTCATCGGATCAAGGGTTTGAATCATAGTGAGTTGCCCGGCGTCGTTGGTGAAATGGCTGACTATCGGGGATATGTGTTGCCGAAGTTGCAAAAAGCGCTGGATGCCGGCACGGACGATCACAAGCGGCGCGTGAGATTGAGCATGCTCGGCTTTGATGATCAATTCGTCGTCCCGGTCGTCAACGATGTAACTCGCGCCGACTGCGGACCGGCAGAACTTCAAGCCGCGATTCAAATTTTTCGGCAAACCGGCGTCGACTGCAAACCCGTTTTCAGCCGCCAATTGAGCGATTCAAACAATGAGCAAGCCATCAGGTTCAGATCGGCGATTGCACTGATTTGCCTGGATGACAATCCGGAAATCGATTGGGATCGCGAATCGGGGCTTTTGGCAACGATGTTGATTCGCGAACCGCTATCTTCTTTGGACGGCTGGATTGCCATGATGGCGCCTGCGGGCGGGCAATTGAGGGTTCCGTTTGAAGACATGCTTGAATCGACATCCGATTCCGGCACTGCATTTACGCTTGCGTCGGCAATTCACGAGTTCTGCGGAATGGATGCAGCCGGGAAATTCCTTGCCGACAACCTCATTGATTCAGATGCAATCCAATTCGATGCGATTCTCGACGTGTTTGAGCGCCATCAAAACAGGTCTGAATTGTTAAAGGCCCTGGAAGCCATTCCTGTGCAGGATCTTGACGATCGAGCCATGGCCAATCGTGCCCTGGCAATGTTCCGTTTGGGAAACTCCACCCCGTTTCTGGATGCGCTGGGCGAAACCAGGCGGCCCGCGATTCGATCCTATGCCATGATCCGGGCCGTCCCCCCCAGAATTGATTTCGATTGGCTGCAAAACCTGCATTCGCAGGAACGAGTTCAGCAAACTCCACTGGTGCGACAGGGAGTCATGTTGGCTATCGCCGAGCAGCTACTCTTATTGCTCGACCCGGCAAAACGCGATTGGGCGACGCAGCACGCGACTGAATGGTGTCTTGCCGAAAGAGACGCCGGCTGTTTTGCCGCGGCGGAGTTGATCTTGCGGCGAACCGGCAAAAATACCGACGACCTTTTACGCCTTAGAAAAAGGAGGCTACAAAACGTCAATTCGTGGGAAGGCAATATCTACATCAACAAGCAGTATATGGCCTTTTCCGTCCTGGACATTCCCGGCGACGACTCCGGCCGAAAACTTGCCGTTGGCATGACCGAGCTAACGAAACGAGAATTCGCGCAATGGCCGGAATTTTCCAGACAAAACCATGACCATCCCGACCTCCCCTTTGTTGTCGATGAGGTGAGTGAAGTCTATCAATATTGCGCCTGGTTGGACTCCCAGGATCCGGCACTTTCGGAGGATAAGCCAGTTGTATTGGCAGACATTGAATCGGCTCCTTCTGTCGCATCCATTGCGTCGAACAATGCCCGCGAATTGAAGCGCGAAGGCTATCGATTAACGGCCGCTCCTGAATGGTTGTCGATGACGAACACCGAAATGACAAATCTGGAATTCATGGGTATCGATAGAGAGCTTGGAAACAAATTTGCGTGGACACTTGACCATGTCACCGAGGGCAATCAGCAACGCGCTGGATTACTGTTGCCACTGCCTAACGGGCTGTTCGATCTGTATGGCAACGCCCCGGAGATTTGCTCATTATCAAGACCAGGGCTGTTGTCCACCAGGGAAAAAACGGTCGACCTGACCACGCCCGAGGCGCAACTCGAGATTGACACAGGAGATCGGAAAAATGTCGAAGGTACGCTGTACTTCCTGGTTGGAGGCCACACGAAACAAAAGGTATCCTTGCTCTCCTCGTACCGTACAACGTGGATATTTGCCCCAAAGGTTGCCTCTGGCCTGGAACCTGGAGTCCGGCTGGTTCGATTACTTAAACGAACGCAGGTCGACAGGCTTGATCGATAGGCAAAAGGGACCTTCGTTTGGGGTAACTTAGTCAAGCCTAGTGACCATTACTTCCCAGTCCCCAAACTGAAATATAACCGACATATGATCATCACTCGACATCAGATTTGAGTAACTCAAGAAATGATCGTTTAGATATATATGAAATGTGATTCCGCCGACGTTGTTTGGACTGGCGGTATTATGAATCGGGGAAAATTGTGGATATTCAAAGGCTGAATCATATGTCGCCGAAACCGTCCATTTTTTGTGGCCTGTTCCATCTATGACTTGGAATTTGAAGGTTTTATTTGTTCCATCGGAATCGACGCAAATTTGGCCTATAGTGTCTTGGCCTTCGGCAAAATCAAGAAAGAAGCGGTGTGCAGCAGGTTTATCTTCAATGCGATTAGCGCATTTGCATTCTACTGTTTCAGCCCCGCCAGGTTTTAACACCTCGGGAACTTTGCAATAGCAATCGTCACTTCCCGACGAACATGGCGAGGTCTCCCAGCATTGGTTACCGCCGTTCCAGCAAGCCGTACATGTGCCACAATCTTCTTCATCGCGACAGGGCACGCAAATCATGCAATCTTGATCCGAAGGACAGCACCTGGCACGGCAGCAAGGTTGGCAACATGCCCCTGATGGCGGCTGCTGGCAGTTGGGAGTGCACCTTCGTCCGCGGAAGATCTGGGCGTCGGAGATGGCGGTATCAACGCAAAATGCAAAGGCGAAGAAACCAAGAATGCCGACAGTCAAACGTGATGTCATCATGTTCAAATCCTGCTTTCGGGGTGGGTTTTGAGGTGGGGTGATTAGTGTGTCAGGTCTAACAGAATATTAATCCGCCCAAAGCGGGTTTCAATCACCCGCCTGATTCCTCTCGACAAGTTGTTCCGGAAACCGCCAAAAAAACAACGGCGTTTTTTTGGCGAAAGCTCTCGAAAAAACAGCGTTTTCGCGGCAAACCGGGAGGAAACCGGCTTCCCACCCATGACAGCCCGGTGAATTGCGGAAATTGTTATTTCTGCGGAACGCTCATCTGTATCAGGGAGGCGGGCGCTGTTCTTCAGGCCCAAAGGGCCGACGCAACGCCTGCCGGTGGCGCGAGCCACCGGTTGCATCACCCAAAAAGACAAAAGGCCGGAAGGGCCGAAACAACCCGGACCCGCAATGGAATTGTGCCGGCCCTGCGGGCCTCAGATCACCGAGCCAGTTCCACCGAACCGGGGCCTTTCGGCCCCGGCATTGATTGTGCCGGCCCTGCGGGCCTGAAATCGGGTGGCAGAAATAAAGTCCACGTTGTCGATACTCCACTGGCCGATTTCCAGATTGTTATCCGTCAATTGACCAGGTGGTATCCCAGATCGAAAACCCGACGCTTGTGCCGGGGAATCGATCGTTTATCTTTGGGAGTCGTTCGCCTGTATCAGGGAGTCGGACGCTGTTCTTCAGGCCCAAAGGGCCGACACAATGTCAGCCGGTGGCGCGAGCCACCGGTTGCATCACCCAAAAAAACAAAAGGCCCGAAGGGCCGATACAACCCGGACCCGCAAAGGAATTGTGCCGGCCCTGCGGGCCTCAGATCACGGAGCCAGTTCAACCGAACCGGGGCCTTTCGGCCTCGTTGTTATACACAAGTCAGCAGGCAACGAGTTTTGATTTTGGTCCGAAACTTCGCCAACAGGCACTGATGTCGTGCAGTCGTTCCATCCCTCGCATCAATGTGTCAGTTCCAGGCTCATCTCTGCGCTTTCGA
>WPCK01162776.1_pt1 | contig 67098 bp, 68 predicted proteins | sample 5399851 | NCBI WGS metagenome assembly WPCK01 (sample SAMN12869471, study PRJNA574797) | sludge metagenome | isolation source: wastewater treatment of pH11 | place: China:Beijing | collected 2019-05-20 | reverse complement strand
CGGTGAGCGGAAACCGTTTCTCGGCATCGAACGCGGCGAAGCGGTCGCGGATGCGCAGTGCCGACCACGGCACGACACCGAGACCGCGCCAGGCAAACGACGAACGCAACTCGAACACTTCGCCGACCAGTTCCTGGGCCTTGAGGTTGCCGTGCCGGGTGACCACGCGCGTATATTCATTCTCGACCTCGGCGCGGCCCTCATTGACCTGGCGAACGAGCATGAGCACCGACTGCATGACATCGAGCGGCTCGAAACCGGCGATGACGACTGGCTTGCGGAACTCCTCGGCGAAGTACTCGTACGGCTCCGAGCCGATGACCGACGACACGTGCGACGGCCCGAGGAAGCCGTCGATGTGGACGATGCCGAAGTCGCGCACTTCGGGTGATTGCAGGATGTGCGTGATCGCCGCCGGCGTCAGCACATGGTTGCAGAAGACCGAGAAGTTGGTCAGCCCCTCGGCTTCGGCGATCTTCAGGGCGACCGCGGTCGGCGGCGTCGTGGTCTCGAACCCGATGGCGAAGAACACCACCTGCCGGTCCGGGTTGTCGCGCGCGATCTTCAGCGCATCCATGGTGGAATAGACCATGCGGATGTCGGCGCCATCGGCCTTGGCGCGGATCAGCGAGCGCTGTTTCGTGCCCGGCACGCGCATCATGTCGCCATAGGTGGCCAGGATCACGCCATGGCGCTCGGCCAGTTCCACGCCGTCATCGATGCGGTTGACCGGCAGCACGCAGACCGGGCAGCCCGGGCCGTGGACGAAATGCACGTTCGCCGGCATGAGATCCTGCACGCCGTAGCGGAAGATCGCATGGGTATGGCCGCCGCAGAACTCCATAAAATGATAGTCGCGGCCGGGATGGGCTTCGTGACGGATGGCCGCCGCGAGCGCATGGGCGAGCTTTCCGTCGCGATACTCGCTGACGAATTTCACGACGCGATCTCCTCAAGCTCCTCCGCCAGCAGGCCGGCTTCCTCCATGAGCTTGAGCGTGCGCGCCGCTTCCTCGGGGCTGAGGCGGTGGAGGGCATAGCCGACATGGACCAGCACATGGTCGCCGATGGCGGCTTCGTCGATGAGCGCCAGCGAAATGCGCTTGCGCACGCCGCCGAGCGACACTGTCGCCATCTGGTCGTCAAGCAGTTCGATGATTTCGGCCGGCAGGGCAAGGCACATGCGGTCAGCCTCCCGTCGCATTGGCGAGCGCCGGCGATCCGGTCAGCGCCAGCGTTCGCGCCGCCATCAGCCAGTCGATCCATCCGTCCATGCCCTCGCCACTGCGCGCCGACAGCTTCAGCGCGCGGATGCGCGGATTGATGCGTCGCACATGGGCGATCGCCTTGTCGACGTCGAAATCGACGTGAGGAAGCAGGTCCATCTTGTTGATGAGCATGAGATCCGAGGCGGCGAACATGTCGGGATATTTCAGCGGCTTGTCCTCGCCCTCGGTGACCGACAGGATGACCACCTTGTGCGCTTCGCCGAGATCGAACCCGGCCGGGCAAACCAGATTGCCGACATTCTCGATGAACAGGAACTGGCCGGGAACCGGCGGCAGGCCCTCGAGCGCATGGCCGACCATGTGTGCATCGAGGTGGCAGCCCTTGCCGGTGTTGATCTGCACCGCCGGGGCGCCGGTGGCCCGGATGCGCTCGGCGTCGGCGCTCGTCTGCTGGTCGCCTTCGATCACGGCGACCGGCGCGCGGCCGGCAAGGCGGCGGATCGTCTCGACCAGGAGCGCGGTCTTGCCCGATCCGGGACTGGAAACCAGATTCAGCGCGAAGGCGCCGCGATCATAGATCGCGCGCCGGTTCTCCGCCGCGAATGCATCGTTCTTGGCCAGGATGTTGCGTTCGATCTCGACGATGCGGGAGGCGCCATGTCCGTGCCCGTGGTCATGACTGTGGTCATGACTGTGGTCGTGCCCATGGTCATGCCCATGGGCGTGGTCGTGCCCGTGATCGTGTCCGTGATCATGCTGATGGCTGTGCCCGTGCGGCGCATGGCCGTCGATCTTCACTTCGCCTTCGCCGCATCCGCATACAGCGCACATCACTCGACCTCCAGGTCCCTGATCCGCATTTCCGTTCCGCCGGTGACGGCGAGTTGCACGCCGCCGCACCGCGGGCAGGGGTCGGCACGGGATGCTATTTCTATCGCCTCGCCGCACGAAAAGCACCATGCCTTGCCCGGCACCGCATTGATCTGGAGCACCGCGCCATCGGCAAGCGTTCCCGCCGTGACCGCGGAAAAGCCGAACTCGAGCGCTGCCACCTCGACGCCGGAGAGGGCGCCGACATCCACCCTGACGCGTCGCACGCGCGAAAATCCCGAGCGGGCGGACTCGTCCCGGATCACGTCGAGAAGGCTTTCGCAAAGGGACAGTTCGTGCATTGCCGCGATCCGCGTCTGGTTGACCGGTGTTAGGCGCGCCGGCCGCGCGCCGCCTTGCGCGAGATCATGCCCCTTCCGCCCCGGCAAGGCGACCCCGCTCGCCCCCCGGACCGCTACAGTTTTCGTTAACCTTGTGTGAAATGCCGCTTGACGTGAGAACAGAAACGGAACATAAAAGAAACATAAGCGGATTTGGAGGATGCCATGCTTGATCTGACCCGTGATGTCGTCGCGCTTCTGTCGCTGTCCTCGTTTGTCGTGTCCGTCGCCATGTGGATCGGCGCGCTGTAACCGCCGGGCCTCCGCGCAATCAGCGTTGTGGACACCCGCTCTTGCCATTTGCCACACTCGTCGCCGGGAGGGCATGAGTCTCCCGTGTGACGGACGGGGTTGGCATGGCGATGGCAGGCGAGGAATCCGGCGGGGCGAGGGCGGCAAGGCCGTTCGTGCACCTGCGCGTCCATTCCGCCTATTCGCTGCTTGAAGGCGCGCTGCCGCTCGGCAAGATCGTCACCCATGCGGTGAAGGATCAGTCCCCGGCCATTGCCGTCACCGACACCAACAACCTGTTCGGCGCGCTCGAATTTGCCCAGAAGGCGATGAAGGAGGGCGTGCAGCCGATCGTCGGTGTGCAGCTCGATGTGGGATTCCCGGCCGGGGAGGGTGCCGAACGCCCGTCCGGGCGGTCGCCAGCGGACGATCTGGCGCCGCTGGTCCTGCTTGCCGCCACGGAGGATGGCTATCGCGGGCTGTTGCGCGTGGTGTCGCGCGCCTTCCTGGAGAATCCGTCGGGCGAACCGGTGCACGCGCCGCTCGATTGGCTGTCGGATTGTGCCGAGGGCGTGATCTGCCTGTCCGGCGGCGAGCGCGGTCCGCTCGGTCGCCTGCTTGCCCGTGGCGACGAGGCCGGGGCACTGCGGCGCATCGAACAGCTGTCCGCCCTGTTCCCGGACCGGTTCTACCTGGAACTCTCCCGCCATCACGGCTACAGTCGCGCCGTCGAGCAGGCGACGCTGGCCATCGCCCTGGCGCGCGACCTGCCGGTGGTAGCCACGAACGAGGCGTTCTTTCCCGCTCCATCCGACTATGAGGCGCACGACACGCTGCTGGCCATCGCCGAGGGCGCGGTGGTCGCCGCCGACGATCGCCGCCGCCTGACCCGCGACCATTGCCTCAAGAGTGCCGCCGAGATGGCGCTGCTGTTCGCCGACATTCCGGAGGCCATCGACGCCACGGTCGAAATCGCCATGCGCTGCGCCTTCCTGCTGGAGGGCCGCAAGCCGATCCTGCCGCGGTTTGCCGCCGGCGAGGATGGCGAGGCCGCCGAATTGCGCCGTCGCGCGTTGCACGGGCTCGATCTCCGCCTTGCCGCGTCAGGCCCTTGTGCCGGGCACACCGTGGAGGATTATCACCAACGGCTCGACTACGAGATCGGCGTCATCGAGCGCATGGACTTCCCCGGCTATTTCCTCATCGTGTCGGATTTCATCCAGTGGGCCAAGGCGCAGGGCATCCCGGTGGGGCCCGGGCGCGGCTCCGGCGCCGGATCGCTGGTCGCCTACGCGCTCACCATCACCGACATCGATCCGCTGCGCTTTTCGCTGCTGTTCGAGCGCTTCCTCAACCCGGACCGCGTGTCGATGCCCGACTTCGACATCGACTTCTGCCAGGATCGCCGCGACGAGGTGATCCGCTACGTGCAGGGCCGCTATGGCCAGGACCGGGTCGCCCAGATCATTACCTTCGGCACGCTGCAGGCGCGCGCCGTTCTTCGCGACGTCGGGCGCGTGCTGCAGATGCCCTATGGCCAGGTCGACCGCCTGACCAAGCTGGTGCCGCAGAACCCCGCCAACCCGGTGACGCTCGCCAAGGCGATCGAGACCGAGCCGCGCCTGGCCGAGGAAGCCGAACGCGAGCCGATCGTCGCGACGCTCCTGGCCACGGCGCAAAAGCTTGAGGGCCTCTACCGCCACGCCTCCACGCACGCCGCCGGCATCGTCATCGGCGACCGGCCGCTCGCCGATCTCGTGCCGCTCTACCGCGATCCGCGCTCCGACATGCCGGTCACCCAGTTCAACATGAAGTATGTCGAACAGGCCGGGCTGGTGAAGTTCGACTTCCTCGGGCTGAAAACGCTGACCGTGCTGAAGACCGCGGTCGACCTTGTGGCGCGCCGCGGCGTGACGGTCGATCTGGCCACGCTGCCCTTCGACGACAAGCCGACCTACGAGATGCTGTCGCGCGGCGAGGTGGTCGGCATCTTCCAGGTGGAATCGGCCGGCATGCGCAAGGCGCTGATCGGCATGAAGCCCGATCGCATCGAGGACCTGATCGCGCTGGTGGCGCTCTATCGTCCCGGACCGATGGAGAACATCCCGACCTACAATGCGCGCAAGAACGGCGAGGAGGAGATCGCCTCGATCCATCCGAAGATCGATCCTCTGCTGGCCGAGACGCAAGGCGTTATCGTCTACCAGGAACAGGTCATGCAGATCGCCCAGGTGCTTGCCGGCTACACGCTGGGCGAAGCCGATCTTCTGCGGCGCGCCATGGGCAAGAAGATCCGAGCCGAGATGGACAAGCAGCGCGAGCGCTTTGTCAGCGGCGCGGTCGAGCGGGGCGTGCTGAAGCCTCAGGCCGACTTCATCTTCGACCTTCTGGCCAAGTTCGCCGACTACGGCTTCAACAAGAGCCACGCGGCCGCCTATGCGGTGGTGTCCTACCAGACCGCGTACATGAAGGCGCATTTCCCGGTCGAGTTCCTCGCCGCGTCGATGACCTACGACATGACCAACACCGAGAAGCTTGCCGATTTCCGCGCCGATGCGATGCGGCTCGGCATCGAGGTGGTCTCGCCATCGGTCATGACATCGCACCGCATCTTCGAAGTGGACGAAAACCGGATCTTTCACGCGCTTGCCGCCATCAAGGGCGTGGGCGAGGCGGCGGTGGACCACATTGTCGCGCGGCGCGCCGACAAGCCGTTTTCGAGCCTTGAGGATTTCCTCTCCCGCCTCGATCCGCGCCTGGTCGGCAAGCGGGTGCTGGAAAGCCTGATCGCCGCCGGCGCGCTCGACTGTTTCGGACGGGACCGCACGCAGATGATGGCCGGGGTCGACCTCATGGTGGCGCTCTCGCAGCGCGAGCAGGAGCGGGCCTCGAGCGGGCAGTCCGATATTTTCGGCGCGCTGTCCGGCCCGGCCGCCGAACGCCTGCGCCTGCCCGCCGCCGAGTCCTGGCTGCCGGCCGAGCGCCTGCACCGCGAATTCCAGGCGGTCGGCTTCTATCTCTCTTCGCATCCGCTCGACGAGTACCGGAGCGTCCTTGCGCGGTTGCGCATCCAGCCCTGGTCGGAGTTTTCAGCCGCCGTGAAACGCGGCGCGACCGCGGGTCGCCTCGCCGGCACCGTCACCTCGTTCTCCACGCGGCGCACGCGCACCGGCAACAACATGGGCATCGCCGTGTTTTCCGATGCGTCGGGCCAGTATGAGGCGGTGCTGTTTTCCGAAATGCTGGCGCAATACCGCGACGCGTTGGTGGAAGGCCGCTCCTTCGTCGTCACCGTGCTGGCCGAGGATCGCCCGGAAGGCATCAATCTGCGCATCCAGACGCTGCAGTCGCTCGACGAGGAAGCCGGGCGGCTGCAGAAATCGCTGCGCATCTTCCTGCGCGATTCCGCGCCCGCGCCGGCCATCGCCAGCCGGTTGGGCAAGCGCGGCGACCAGGACGTGTCGATCGTCGTCATCAAGGGCGATGGCCAGGGCGAGGTTGAAATCGCCCTGCCGGGCCGCTTTTCCATCAGCCCGCAGGTCGCGGCATCGTTGCGTGCGGTGCCGGGCGTGGTCGAGGTTGAACTGGTATGACCGCTCAGTCCGGACGGACGCTGCCGGCGACCATGGCGGCGGTCCTGCTGACCGGCCACGGCGGCCCTGAAAAGCTCGTCTGGCGCGATGATGTGCCGGTTCCCCAGCCGGGTCCCGGCGAAGTGCTGATCGAAGTGCGGGCCGCCGGCGTCAACAACACCGATATCAACACGCGCATCGGCTGGTACTCGCCGGCCGTTGCCGGCGCCACGGCCGAGACGGGGCCGGGCGCGGACAATGAACGCGCCGACGGCGACTGGACCGGCACCGGCCTGAGGTTCCCGCGCATCCAGGGCGCCGATGTGTGCGGTATCGTCGCCGAGGTCGGGCGCGGCGTCTCGCCGGCGCGGATCGGCGAGCGGGTGATCGTGCAGGCCTGCCTCGTGTCGCTCCGGCACGGCGAGATCACGCCGTGGCTGGGGTCGGAGCGCGATGGTGCCTTCGCCGGCTTCGTCACCGCACCCGCCGCCGATACCCATGCCGTCGGCGGACCGCTCTCCGATGCCGAACTCGCGGCACTTCCCTGCGCCTATGGCACGGCGCAGAACCTGCTGTCGCGCGCCGGCGTGGCGGCCGGCGATCACGTGCTGATCACCGGCGCTTCCGGCAATGTCGGGGTGGCGGCGGTGCAACTGGCGGCCCGCCGCGGTGCCGAGGTGACGGCGATCGCCGCCCGGGACAAGCACGAATCGATGATGGCGCTGGGCGCCCGGCGCTGCCTCGCGCGTGGCGACCATCTGCCGACGGCACTCGGTGAACGCAGCGTCGATGCGGTGATCGATGTGGTGGGCGGGCCACAATGGCCGCAATTGCTTGCCGTCCTGCGCACCGGGGGAATTTGTGCGGTCTCCGGTGCCATCGCCGGCCCGCTGGTGACGCTCGACCTGCGCACGCTCTACCTGAAGGACCTGACGCTGATGGGCTGCACCCGGCAGGATGCGCGCTCGTTTGCCGCCCTGGTCGACCTGGCCCGGGCCGGGGCCATACGCCCGCCGGTCGCGCGCATCATGCCGCTTGCCGCGATGGCCGAGGCGCAGGCGCTGTTCGAGGCCAAGACCGTCATCGGCAAGATCGTGCTGGTGCCGTGAATGCGATCATCGAGGCGCAGGTCAGGGAAAAGCCCCGTGGTTCCGGTCAGCCGGGCTTGCGCACATACCAGGCGGGCCTGGCCCGGTCCCGGCTGAGCTGCGGCTTTTCCGGGCGGTCGGCGAAGAACTCGTCGACTGCCCGGGTCGCGCCTGGCCATTTCGGTCCGCGGTAATCGTCGAACACGACGATGCCGCCGGGAACAACACGGTCGTAGAGCAGCGACAGGCATTCCAGATGGCCGCGATAGGTATCGCAGTCGATGTGGACGAAGGCGAAATCCCGGTCGGCAAGAGCCGGCAGCGTGTCGGCGAAATAGCCCTTGACGATCCGGCCACGCACACCGAATGCCGCGAAGAAATGTTCAAGCCGCGCCGGCACATCGCCCGCCACGGTGAATTTGGCCTTCAACAGCGATGCCGGACGGAACAGCGTCGTGTCTTCCCGGCCGATCCCGTCTTCCGGAAAACCCTCGAAACTGTCGCAGGCGTAGATCGTCCGGTCGGCCCTGCCGTCGCGGATGGCGCGCGCGATGCGGCGGATCGAGGCACCGCGAAAGACGCCGCATTCGATGATGTCGCCATCGATCCCGGCCACGCTTTCCAGGAGCGCGACCAGCGACGATTGCCGGCACTCATCGTCGAGCTCGCCCCACAGGCGATCGCGCCCGACCGCCGAGCGAAGCAGGCTGTCGATCCGCTCGTCGATATCGATCCGATCGCGGTCTTTGCGTTTCAGGGCCAAGGGTGCCGGGTCCGGTTCATCCCCGCCTGTTAGGCGATCAGCCACGATCCGACAACCGTGAAAACGGAAACGGCCGCCGCATCGCGTGATGCGCCGGCCGCTCGTCCTTTCCGATGGTGTCGGGGCGTGATCCCACCGGCGAAGACAACCCGTGATGCTGAAGGGAACCGAACCGCCCGGGCAGGGCCGGCCGTTCCCGGGCACCGGATTGGAAGCTGTCAGATTATTCCGGGTCCCGCATACTCAAAATGGAGTAGGACTCACGCTTCGGGCAGGAATTTCTCCAGGCGGTCCAGCACGTCCATCCGGCGGGCAAAGAACACCAGCTGGCCGGCATTCTCGCACCATTCCACTGAAGCGTCGGGGAAGGATGCCAGCATTTCGCGGACGGTGTCGGGTGGAGCCTGCGGGTCTTCCGTGCCGTTCATCAGCAGCACCGGGCAGGGGCAATCCCGAATCAGGCTGGACCAGTCGCGCTCGCGGTCGAAGATCTCGCGCGTGTAGGCGGCATGTGCGTCGCCGGTTTTTGACAGTGCGATTTCCGACCCGAGCAGCATCGCTTCGCGCACCAGCGGATCGTCGAAGGTCGCCATGTCGCCAGGCGAACCGGCATTGACGGCGCGGAAGAACGCATCCTTGCCAATGCGACGCGCCAGCGAGAAACCGGCCTTGACCAGGAATGGCAGCAGCCGCGGCGCGTAGCGGGCGTTGGAATAGATGAACCGGTGCCATTTTCCCAGCCGCGCGTAATCGCCCGGCGCGGTGGCCGGAAATGCCCCGCCTGCCGCCAGGATCCCGGTCACCTGCCGCGGCCGCGCGCCGGCCAGGGCCAGCCCGTAGCGCAGATCGGCACCGAGCGAGAGAATGGCCAGCCGCGGGACGCCGAGACGGTCGATCAGCTCGCCGATGTCGCTGGTGTTACGGCCACAATAGTCGTCGACCGCCGGCTGTGGATCGGAATCGCCAAAGCCAGCCCGGATCGGAACGATGACGCGGATGTTGCGTTGCAGTGCCTGCGCCTCGGCATCCGCGGGCCATCGCGCAAGCCCGTAGCTCATGTGCAGGAAAAGCAGCGGCCGGCCACCGGGCGCGCCGAACTCGATCCATGACAGGCGGCGCCCGTCGGCAAGCCGCAGGGCGTTCGGTACGATCGGCGCGAGCCGACCGTCGCCGCCGGCCGTCAGCGCGGCAGGTCCGCGCGTCGATGTCAGGTCCATCAGGCCGAGCATGACGCGCAGAAGATCGCTCTGCGAATGCGTCTCGGTCTTCGACAGCACATGCCGCAACTGCGTGCGGACCGTATGCTCCGACCGCCCCCGCTCCCGGGCAATGTCGCGGACGCCCAGCCCCTCGACGATGCCGCGCACGATTTCGATCTCGGCATCGGTCAGGTTGAAAGCCTCCGCGAGCGTGACACTGAAATCATCCGGCCAGGTCACCGCACTCGACGTCACCAGCGCGAGGGGGCGCCCGTCGCCATCCTTGACCGGCATGATCCTGAGAATTTCCGGCTTGCCGGAGCGCCGGTCGCGGATGCGCAGCGTCGCCGCCTTCTCCTCCCGGCCGCCGGCAACGCGCCGGATCGCCGACTGGAGTGCCGAACGGTCCTCGGGCGCGAATGGCAGCGCCGCACAGCTGTCGCCGCCCTTCAGGGAGAAGGAGAGGCCGGCCTGGTCGTTGGCGGCGACGACCTGCTTGCCGTCGCTGACGAAGGCCGCACTTCGACCGACGTCGCCGAGCGCGGCCTGATAACCGCTCAGGCGATGGCTGATCTCGAACCGGTCGAGAAACACGCTCGCGCGCTTGAAATGATTCTCCATGTCGGGATCGGCAAGTCGTGCGCCTTCGGCTGACAGCCGCAGTGGGCCGATCCCGCCTTCAAAGACGTCGACGAGTTCCTCGTAGCGGACCGGATCGAGCGCCACGTCATAGAGCCTGTCGATGATTTCGGCCCGCAACGCCGGATCGAACGCCCGAAGGCGCGTCTCGTCATTCATGCCCCAACGCCTCGCGACCGCGCCGACCAGCGGTGTCCGGATTACGTCGACTTCCGGTAGCATTTTCAAGGCGTTGCCGATAACGAAAAAGTGATGATGCCTTCCCGGCCCGCCGACGGTTCACCGCCCCCGGGCGGCAAAACGAAGACAATGACGGCCGCGCGGGCCCGGCGGAAGGAAATACTCTTTCGCGGCGACCGGCCCCTGTATAAGACCCGGACGGTCGTCACGCCGAACCGGGGGCCGCATGCACGACATTGCAATCGCAGACCGGCACGCCCTGCTGCGGCATCACGGCGATTTTGCCCTGGCCTATTCCGTTGCCACGCAGCCGGAGCTTTCACGCTTCGGCGACAGCCAGGGCTTCATCGCCTACCGGATGGTCGGCGGCACGGCGCTCGCTCTCGCCGACCCGCTTGCCCCACCTGCCGCCATGGACCGGCTGCTCGATGCTTTCATCGCGGAAAAACGCGACGTCTGCTTCTGGCAGGCATCGCGGAGCCTTGCCGGGCGGCTGGCGAAACGGGGCTTCCTCGTCAACGACATGGGCCGCGAAACGATCGTTGACTTGACCGCGTTCGACTTTGCCGGGCCGCACCGGCGCAGCTATCGCACCGCGTTCAACCGGCTGGCGGCGCGCGGCGCATCGGTTGGCGAATACCCTGTCTCGGCGTTCGACCCGCGGGCCATCGAGCGTGTCTCGACCGGCTGGCGTGGCACCCGGACGACAGGGCGCCGCGAACTGCAATTCCTCGTCCGTCCGGTCGTGTTGGCCGACGAGCCCGGCGTGCGCAAATTCTTCGCTGTCGACCGGGACGGCAATCCCGAGGGGCTGGCGTTCTTCGATCCGGTCCATGCCGATGGACGAATCGCGGGCTATCTCTCCGCCACCCGGCGCTGGCTGCCGTCTGCCGATCCGCTGACGGCCTATGCCATGGTGCGTACGGCGATCGAGCAGTTCAAGGCAGAAGGGGTGTCGTCGCTCTATCTCGGGCTTTCGCCCTTCGACATCGGTCCCGACCGCGATTTCACCAACAACTGGCTGGCGCGGCGCGTTTTCCGCCTGGCCTTCACAAATGGCGCCATCAACCGCCTGATCTATCCGTTCCAGACGCTCGCCGCGCACAAGGCCTCGTTCGGAGGGATCGCGCGACCGACCTATTTTGCCTTCAACACGCTGCCGAGCCTGCCCCGCATCCTCAAGCTGATCCGCGCCTGCCGCATCATCTGAACGCGTTCAGCGATCGCCTTCGCGACGCCGGCGCGGTGCGCCGAAGGTGATGCCGGTCTCGACCGCCCGGTTGCCGAATTTCGCCCGGACCCGGTCCATGGCGTCTTCCGCCGAGGCGCGCTTGGCCGCCGAAACATCCAACAGGTCGGGCGGGTCAGCGTCCGTGCCATCGGAAAGATCGGAAACGCCAATCCCGATCAGCCGGAACAGCGTGTTGCCGTCGAGTTCCTTCAGCATCAGCTCGAGCCCGGCATGATGGATGCGGTCGGCCAGCCGCGTCGGCGCGGGCAGGGCACGGTTGCGCGTGCGCAGGCGGAAATCCGCCGTCTTGAGCTTCAGCGTCACGATCCGCCCGGCCAGACCTGCCCGCTTCAGCCGCCGCGACACCTTTTCCGAAAGCGACCGCAGCACCGGCGTCAGGTCAGCCGCCCCGCCTGTATCGGTGTCGAACGTCGTCTCCGCAGAAACGCTCTTGGCTTCGCCTTCTGGATGCACACGCCGGTCGTCCTCGCCGCGCGACAGATGGAAAAGCCGCGTGCCCATGCTTCCGTAGCGCCGGGCCAGATCGGCGTGCGCCATCGTCTGCAACTGCCCGATGGTCCGGATGCCGTCGCGCGCAAGCGTCTCGGCGAAGGCCTTGCCGACTCCCCAGATCAGTGACACCGGCTGTCCGGCGAGGAAGGACACCGCCTCGGCGCGGCCGATCACCGCAAAACCGCGCGGCTTGTCGAGGTCCGAAGCGATCTTGGCGAGGAACTTGCAGTAGGAGAGCCCGACCGAGACCGTGATGCCGATGTCGCGCTCGACATCGCGGGCGAAGCGGGCAAGCACATGGGCGGGCGGCGCGCCGTGCAGCCGCTCGGTGCCCGACAGGTCAAGAAAGGCCTCGTCGATCGACAGCGGCTCCACCAGCGGCGTCAGGCGCAGCATCGCCTCGCGCACCTGTCGGCCGACCCGGGCGTACTTCTCCATGTCGGGGCGGATCACCACGGCATCCGGGCACAGTTTCAACGCCTTGAACATCGGCATGGCCGACTTCACGCCGTGAATGCGTGCAATATAACAAGCCGTTGAAACCACGCCCCTTTTTGCACCACCGATGATCACCGGCCGGTCCCGCAGTTCCGGTCGGTCCCGTTTTTCCACCGTGGCGTAGAACGCATCGCAGTCGATGTGGGCGATGGACAGTCCGGCCAATTCGGCGTGGCGAACGAGGCGCGGACTGCCGCAGGACGAACAACGCGGCGCGTCGTTCGCCTGGACGGCCAGGCAATCGCGGCAGAAACCATGGGTCAGGTCGTTGACGATGGCCATCGCCTATGCGAACGTAACAGGAACAAACCGAATGCTAGACCAGTCAGGGGGAGGCGGCAAGCCGCACGATGCCCATCACGATCGAACCCCTGACCGGCAACCTGTGGGACGATTTTGCCCGGTTGTTCGGCTCTCAGGGCGCCTGCTACGGCTGCTGGTGCACCTACTTCCGGCTGCCGCCGAAGGCGCGCCAGGGCACCACTGCCGACGAGCGGCGCGAGACAATGCGGCGTCGTGTCGAGGCGGGACCGCCACCGGGGCTCCTTGCCTATGATGGCGCGGAGCCGGTCGGCTGGATGCAGATCGGTCCACGCATGGACATCCCGGAGTGGAACAATGCCGGCCGTGCCAGCGCGCCGCTGGCGGCAGCCGATGCGCGCGATCCTCGGTGCTGGGCGATCTCGTGCTTCTTTTTCAGGAAATCGGCCCGCCGAAGCGGCCTGTCGCACATCATGGTCGATGCGGGGGTCGCCCATGCCCGTGCGAGCGGCGCTCGGGTTCTTGAAGCCTGTCCGATGGAGGAAGCACGGACGTCCGGGTCGATCGGCCTGTTCGTGGGCTCGGCGCGCGTGTTCCGGCGCGCCGGCTTTGCCGAGGTGGCGCAACGCAAGCCCGGCCGGCCGCTGTTGCGCCTTGACCTGTGACCGGCTCAATCGAGCAGGGCGGCGCGAATGGCGGGCTCGGCGCTTGTCCAGTCGGCAAGGGCGTGGATGCCCTCGGGCAGCGGTGGCAGCAGGGCGCGCATCGCCGCATTGCTCATGAGATGGAACAGCGCGGCGTCCGGCACGTGGTCGCGCACCGAAAACAGGTTCGGCGGCAGATCGTCGATGAACGCGACCGGGCGGCCGCCATCGCCGCGCAACCGCGCAATCGCCGGGCCCTTGGCCATTTCGGTCGTCAGCAGCGGGTAGGGGATGCCGAGGCGGTCAAGCAGGGCCCGCCGCTCGTCGCGATGGCGGTGCGGCATGGCGGTCAGAAGCACGATCTCGACATCGGCGGCCAGCCGGCCGAGCACCTCGACCGCGCCGGAAACGGCGGTCTGCCATGCACCCTGTTCGGCAAAGAAGCCCTCCAGCAGGGCGCCTGTGCGCGCCGGTTCGGCGGGCGTGCCGTCATCCCTGGACACGATGTTGCCGGTCAGGCGGAAGCTGGCGGTCGAGAACTGATAGCCGGCGGCATCGAGGAAGCGGACGAACGGGTCGACGAATTCGAGCACGACCTCGTCGACATCGGCGACCAGCAGCGGCCGCGGGTCGCTCGACAGCGCCTCGATCTGCGCCAGCGTCGTCGGGTCGAGGCTCAAGTCGAGACCTCCCATGCGGCGTCGCCGCCGGGCAGCTCCCGCATCGCCCGCATCACCTGGGGCGCCTCGATCGCCGACGCGGCGCAGAACGCCAGCAGCGTCGGCTCGTGCGCGGCGATGAACGCAAGGACGCCGGACAGGAACCCCGGTTCGCGCGCAGCCGTGCGAATCGAGCCGGCATCGATGCCGCTGAGCGCGAGGAACCGGCCGAGCAGGTCCGGGTCGCCGGCAATGAAGGCGAGCGCCGACACGGCGATGGCTTCGGCGTCCTGTATCTGGAGGTTGCGCAAAGGCGGTGTCCTTCGATGCGATTCGCGGCAGGACATCGCGCCCCGATCTTTCCGTTTCGTCAATGAAATAACGCTATCGTGCCCGGTGATCGGCTCCGTGCCTTGTGCCGGACGGCGAAACGGGACGTGTTGGGCGGGCGCATGGCCAAGAGAGTGATGATCGTCGAGGACAACGAGCTCAACATGAAGCTCTTTCGCGACCTCATTGAAGCCTGCGGCTACGAGACCATCCGCACCCGCAATGGCCTGGAAGCGCTGGACCTGGCGCGCGCGCACCATCCCGACCTCATCCTGATGGATATCCAGTTGCCCGAAGTGTCAGGCCTGGAAGTCACCAAATGGCTGAAGGAGGACGATGACCTCCACACCATTCCCGTCATCGCCGTGACCGCATTCGCCATGAAGGGCGACGAGGAACGCATCCGCCAGGGCGGGTGCGAATCCTACATTTCCAAGCCGATCTCGGTGCCTCGTTTCATCGAGACCATCAAATCCTACCTTGGCGACGCCTGAAGGCCGCCGGCATGGAGCAGGGACAGGAATGACCGCGCGTATCCTTGTTGTCGACGATATTCCGGCGAACGTGAAGCTGCTGGAGGCCCGGCTTTCGGCCGAGTATTTCCAGGTCATCACCGCCATGAACGGGCTGGACGCGCTCGAACTGTGCGAGCGCATGAAGATCGATGTCGTGCTGCTCGACGTGATGATGCCGGGCATGGACGGGTTCGAGGTCTGCCGCCGGCTGAAGGCCAACCCGGCGACAGCGGAAATCCCGGTGGTGATGGTGACCGCACTCGACCAGCCGGCCGATCGCGTGCGCGGGCTGCGTTCCGGCGCCGACGATTTCCTGACCAAGCCGGTCAATGATCTTCAGCTGGTCACGCGCGTGAAGAGCCTTGTGCGCCTGAAGACGCTGACCGACGAGTTGAAGCTGCGCGCCGCGACCGCGCGCGGCATGAACCGCGACGACCAGTCGCCGGCGCTTGGCGAACTGCCGGAGGTGATGCTGGTCGATGACCGTCCCGGCTCCGCCGACCGCATCGTTCACATGCTGTCCGGAATGGCGCGGGTTGACGTGGTGGCCGATGCCAACGCCGCGCTGCTGCAGGCCGTGGACCGGCCGATCGAATGCGTGATCGTCTCGGGAACGCTCGCCGGCACCGACCCGCTGCGGATCTGCTCGCAGTTCCGCTCATTCGACCGGACGCGCAACGTGCCGATGATCCTGGTCACCGAAACCGGCGACAATGAACGCATCATCCGTGCCCTCGACATCGGCGTGAACGACTACATCACGCGCCCGATCGAGAAGGAGGAGCTGCAGGCCCGCCTGCAGACGCAATTGCGCCGCAAGCGCTACAATGACCGCCTGCGCCAGAGCGTTTCGGAAACCATCGAACTGGCAGTGACGGATTCGCTCACCGGACTGCACAACCGGCGCTACCTCGACAATCACCTGGAAACGCTGGTGGAACGCGCCCAGGCGCGCCGCCGCCCGCTGTCGGTGCTGATCGCCGACATCGACCGGTTCAAGGCGGTCAATGACAGCTGGGGCCATGATGCCGGCGACGAGGTGCTGCGCGAATTCGCCCGGCGCCTGCGCGGCGCGGTCCGCGGCATCGACCTGGCCTGCCGCCATGGCGGCGAGGAATTCATCGTGGTCATGCCCGACACCGATCCCGCGATTGCCCATCGGGTCGGCGAGCGGGTCCGCACCATCGTCTCCGGCCAGCCGTTCGCGCTGGCGGGACAGGATGCCAGCCTCGACGTGACGGTCAGCGTCGGCATTGCCACGCTCGACGCCGGCGACACCGCCGCCGCACTGGTCAAGCGCGCCGACCAGGCGCTCTACGAGGCCAAGAACGCCGGCCGCAACAGGGTGGTGCTGCGCGCCGCCTGATCGGCGCCTGCCGCAGGGTCAACAAATCGGTTGATTTGGCCGGCTTTTTGGCTGACAGTCCGGTCGAATGCGGATCGGTGCGGCCCAACGGCCGTGCCAACGTTTGCCCCATGATGCTCAGGTCCGCCGCATCTCCTGGGTCCGTGGGGTCGGCCGGTCGGCGCTGGCGCACAGTGGCATCCTCGTAACCGCTGCCGGATTGCCGACCGGCCCCCGATTCCCCGACCAGCGATCGCGAAGTTTCATAAATGAAAACGCCGCCTTGCGGCGGCGTCCTGATGCGGTGCGCGAAGATCGGTTACTTGATCTTGGCTTCCTTGAATTCCACGTGCTTGCGCGCCACGGGATCGTACTTCCGCTTGGTCATCTTTTCGGTCATCGTGCGGCTGTTCTTCGTCGTCACATAGAAGAACCCGGTATCCGCAGTCGAGACCAGCCTGATCTTGATCGTGTTCGCCTTGGCCATTTGAAACTATCCGTGGTGTCGAGAAACTTGTTTCGTGGCGGAGCCTTGCAGCGTTCGCGCCCGATTTGCGCGCGACACATAGACGAGCGGCTCCGATTGTCAACCCCGCGCCGGCCGCCGGGTCAGATCTCCTGGCGCACGAAGCGGTTATGCAGCATGCGATAGTAGGGCACAGGCCCGCCGGGCGTGAGCAGCGGATCGCGACGCAACTGCGCATCGATCTCGTGCAGGATGGTGCGGGTGATGGAGGGGATGTCGGCGGCGATCGCGTCGTCGAGCGTCAGCCACACCAGTTCCTCCAGCTCGCCGGTCGGCCCGCCGCCCTCCAGGGTCGCCGCGATGCTATCGGCGAATGCAGCGAAGAACCGCGTGTCGAACCGGCGCACGCGCCCGGGCGGCGTCGTGGCGCGGGCGATATAGCGCAGTCCCGCCAACGATGGCCGCACGCCATGCTCGGCAAAGCCCGCCCATGCCGCCAGTCCGGTGGCAAAGGCCTGGCGCTCGCCGATGAGCAGGCCGGCTTCCTCATAGGTCTCGCGCACCGCCGACAGCGCGATGGCGCGCGCGCGCGACGGCGTCGCCCGGGCGCCCGACAGCGCCAGCAGCTTGGCCTCGACCTGGCTGTCGAGCGGAACGACGCCGGCGAGGCGTGCGTCATGCGGATCGGTGCGCCCGCCGGGAAAGACGAACTTGCCCGGCATGAAGGCGTGCTTGCGGTGGCGCCGCCCGAGCAGCACGCGCGGGGCCGGACCGGCGCGATCGATGAGGATCAGCGTGGCGGCGTCGCGCGGCCGCAGCGGTCCGCTGCCGAGCGCGAAATCCTTGTTCTCGGCCCGGTCGATTTCAGCGCGGGTCATGCCCGAGCCGATCTTCCGGGGCACTTCATTCGTCATCGATCGCCTCGATCTCGTCGCCGTGTCCGCCGAAGCCGTGCATGCGCAGCGCCCATTGCAGGCCGATGACGGCGCCCTTCACCGGTTGCAGGAGCACAAGCGCGAACAGGATCGTCGCCGGAACCCAGATGGCCAGATGCTGCCACGTCGACAGCGTCGTTGCGGCCTCGAACCCCATGAACAGCCCGACATTGATGTGCCCGACGATGAGGATCACCAGATAGGCCGGCAGATCGTCGGCGCGCTGGTGATGCATCGCCTCGCCGCAGGCCGCACAGGCCTCGACCGGCTTGACGAACGCGCCGAACAGGCGACCCTCGCCGCAACACGGGCAGCGCCCGAGGAAGCCTCGCCGCATCGCCTGGCCGAGCTGCCGGGCAGGGGCGGCCTGCGCCTGGCTGGCGCCAAAGACCTGTTGTTCCACGTTCATCGGCGTCGTCTCCCGCTCATGGCCGTCCGTCCGGCGCGCCGCGCACCACGCGCCTTGTGGAACGAGATCGTCGTTCCCTTCACCGGCGCCGGCTCGCTGACGATCTCCATCTGCATCGCGCCGGCAAGCGCCCGCACATCCACGAGGCGGACGGTCACCGTGTCGCCGAGGCGCCAGCCCTTGCCGGTGCGCGAGCCCACGAACGCATGCGCGGCCTCGTCATGCACGTAATAGTCGTCCGAGAGTGTCGAGGCCGGCACGAACCCGTCGGCGCCGTAGGTCTGCAATTGCACGAAAAGCCCGGCCCGCGCCATGCCGGAAATGCGCGCCTCGAACTCCGCGCCGACGCGCGAGGCAAGGTGCGCGGCGACCAGGCGGTCGATCGTGTCGCGCTCAGCCGCCATCGCGCGCCGCTCCGCCGCCGAAATGAGCGCGGAGATTTCCTCCAGCCGCGCTTCCTCGTCCTTCGTCAGCCCGTCGTCGCCCAGACGGCCGGCGGCAATCAGCGCCCGGTGCACGATCAGGTCGGCATAGCGGCGGATCGGCGAGGTGAAATGGGCGTAGCGGCGCAGGTTCAGGCCGAAATGGCCGATATTGGCACGCGAATACTCCGCCTGGCTCTGCGAACGCAGCACCACCTCGTTGACCAGCGTCTCGATGTCGGAATCGCGCACCCTGGCCAGGATGGCGTTGAACTGGGCCGGCCGCAGTTCGGCACCGCGCGCCAGCGCGATCGCGATGGTCTTGAGGAAACCGCGCAGCGCCTCCTGCTTGGCCAGCGACGGCGCGTCGTGGATGCGGTAGATCAGCGGCTGGCGCGCTGCCTCCAGCGTCTCGGCCGCCGCGACATTCGCCGCGATCATGAATTCCTCGATCAGCCGGTGCGCCGCCAGCCGTTCCGGCACCACGACGCGGTCGACGGTGCCGTCCGGCTTCAGCAGGATCTTGCGTTCCGGCAGGTCAAGGTCGAGCGGGCCGCGCGACTGCCGGGCTCGGTCGAGCACGGCGTAGGCGGCGTAGAGCGGCCTGAGGACCGGATCGAGCAATGGCGCGCATGTGTCATCCGGCGCGCCGTCGATGGCGGCCTGCGCCTGCGGATAGGCAAGTCGCGCGCGCGATCGGATCATCACCCGGTGCAGGCTGTGGCCGGTCTTGCGGCCGGAGGAATCGAACCGAATGAGGAAGGCCAGCGCCGGGCGGTCCTCGTTTTCCTTCAGCGAGCACAGATCGTTGGAGATGCGTTCGGGCAGCATCGGCACGACGCGATCGGGAAAGTAGACCGAATTGCCGCGCTTCAGGGCTTCCGAGTCCATGGGCGAACCCGGCCGCACATAGGCGGCCACGTCGGCGATGGCCACGCGCACGATGAACCCGCCTTCGGTTTCAGGATCGGGTTCGGCCTGCACCGCGTCGTCGTGATCCTTGGCGTCGGCGGGATCGATGGTGACGAACGGGATTGCCCGCCAGTCCTCGCGTCCGGCAAGGGTTGCCGGTCGCGCGGCGCCCGCCTCCTTCAACACCTCCTCCGGGAAGACATGCGGGATGCCGTGCTGGTGCAGCGCGATGGTGGTGACGGCCTTCTCGGTGATCCCCTCGCTGACCACGGCGGCCACGCGCGCGCGCGCCAGCCCGCGGGCCGGCGAGCCGAGCGGCTCCAGTTCGACGAGATCGCCGGGCCGGGCGGAGGCCAGATCGGAAGGCGCAATCATGTATTCGGCCTGGCGCCGGTCGATCGGCTCGGCGCGATGGGTACCGTCTTCCAGCGCGCGCACGACGCCAAGCGTCGAGGTGGCCCGTTTTGCCAGAAGCTTCAGCACGCGCCCGCTGTAGGCCGGCCTGCCGTCGTGGCCATCGGCGCGGAAGATCTTGGCCAGCACCCGGCCGCCGACGCCGGGCGCCGGTCCGCGGGCGCTGCGCGGCATGCGGATATGCACGATCGGCGCCGCACCGGCGGTTTCGTCCCATTCCACCGGTCGCGACAGCAGGCCGCCATCCGGATCGCGCCCGAAGATTTCCAGGACGCCGACCGGCGGCAGCACGCCGCGCGGGCGGAACTTGCCGGCGGTTCGGTTGGCAAGCCCGTCGTCGGCAAGCGTCTCCAGCAGTGCCGCCAGTTCGCGCCGCTCGACGCCCTTCAGGCCGAAGGCGCGTGCGATCTCGCGCTTGCCGGCACGGTCGGGATTGTCACGGATGAAGGCGAGAATGTCCTCGCGCGACGGCATCCCGCCATGTTCGGGGCGATCGCGCCGCGGCGCCATCGGCTCAGCCCTTGCCCTTGCCCTTGCGGGCGGGGCGCGCGGGGCTCTTGCCTTCGCGCTCGGCAATGAGGGCGAGGGCTTCCTCCATCGTCACGCTCTCCGGCGCCTTGCCCTTGGGCAGCGTGGCGTTGACCTTGCCCCAATTGACATACGGGCCATAGCGTCCGGCCTTGACCGTGACCGCGCCGCCGGAAGGATGGGCGCCGAGGTCCTTGATGGATTGGGGCGCCGCCCGCCCGCGCCCGCCGGGACCCCTGGCAACCTTCTCGGCGATGACCGACACGGCGCGATTGAGTCCGACGGAGAAGACCTCATCCGGATTTTCGAGGTTGGCGAAAACGCCGTCATGGGCGACATAGGGCCCGAACCGGCCGATGCCGGCGGAAATCATCTTGCCCGACTCGGGATGTTTTCCGATGTCGCGCGGCAGCGACAACAGCGCCAGCGCCTTTTCGTGGTCGAGCGTTTCGGGCGACCAGCCCTTCGGCAGGCTCGCCCGCTTGGCATCCTTGCCCTCGCCGCGCTGCACATAGGGACCGAAGCGGCCGCCGCGCACGGTGATTTCCTCGGCCGTGTAGGGATCCTTGCCGAGCACCCGGTTGCCGTTGCTGCCCGATTCGCCATTTCCATCGGCGGTTTCGCCGAGCTGGCGCGTGTAGCCGCACTCCGGATAGTTGGAACAGCCGACGAACGCGCCATACTTGCCGAGCTTCAGCGAAAGGCTGCCATTGCCGCATTTCGGGCAGACACGCGCGTCCTTGCCATCCTCGGCGGCGGGGAAGACCAGCGGCGCGAGGTCTTCGGTCAACGCGGTCAGCACGTCGCCGATGCGCAGCTCGCCGATGTCGCTGACGGCACCGGAGAAATCCTTCCAGAACTCGCGCAGCACGTCCTTCCAGTCGCGCCTTCCGCCGGAGATGTCGTCGAGCTTTTCTTCCAGAGCCGCGGTGAAGTCATACTCGACGTAGCGCCCGAAGAAACTTTCCAGGAACGCGGTGACGACCCGGCCCTTTGCCTGCGGCGTCAGCCGGCGTTTTTCGTTGGCGACATAGCCGCGATCCTCGAGCGTCTTGAGAATGGCCGCGTAGGTGGACGGCCGGCCGATGCCGAGCTCCTCGAGCTTACGGATGAGCGAGGCTTCAGAATAGCGCGGCGGCGGTTCGGTCGTATGCTGGGTCGCCACGACCGCTTCGCGCGCGACCGTCTCGCCGTCGCGGATGTCGGGCAGGCGACGATTGTCCTCGTCGTCCGATTCGTCATCGCGATCGTCGGCGTAGGCCGCGAAGAAGCCGTCGAAGCGCACCACCGAGCCGGTCGCGCGCAGCTCGGCGCGCCGTGCGCCTGCCGTGGCTTCGATCTCGACCGTCGTGCGCTCGATGTCGGCCGCCGCCATCTGCGAGGCGATGGCGCGGCGATAGATGAGTTCGTAGAGCCGGTACTGGTCCGGCTCGAGCACCGCCTTCACCTGGTCCGGCGTGCGGGCGAAATCCGTCGGCCGGATGGCCTCATGGGCCTCCTGAGCGTTCTTGGCCTTGCTCGAATAGTGCCGCGGCTTGTCCGGCAGATAGCGAGCGCCGTGCTGGCCGGCGATCGCCGCGCGTGCCGCCTCGATTGCCTCGGGCGCCATCTGCACGCCATCGGTTCGCATGTAGGTGATCAGGCCAACCGTCTCGCCGCCAATGTCCATGCCTTCGTAGAGCCGCTGGGCCACCTGCATGGTGCGCGAGGCGGAAAAGCCTAAGCGCGAGGAGGCGGCCTGCTGCAACGTGGAGGTAATGAACGGTGGGGCAGGGTTCCGCTTCGTCGGCTTCGATTCGGTCGAAGCGACGCGGAAGGCCGCCGTATCGAGCATGGCCACGATGTCATCGGCCTGCGCCTGGCTGGAAATGTCGAGCTTCTGCAGCTTGCGACCGTCGAAGCTGCTCAGGCGCGCCTCGAACCCGTCACCGCGCGGTGTCTTCAACCGCGCCGCGATCTGCCAGTATTCCTCGCGCACGAACCGCTCGATCTCGCCCTCGCGGTCGCAGACCAGCCTGAGTGCCACCGACTGGACGCGGCCGGCGGAGCGGGCACCCGGAAGCTTGCGCCACAACACCGGCGAAAGGGTAAATCCGACAAGGTAGTCGAGCGCGCGCCGGGCAAGGTAGGCATCGACGAGCGCGGCGTCGATCTGCCGGGGATGCGTCATCGCCTCGGTGACGGCCTGCTTGGTGATGGCGTTGAAGACGACGCGGGAAACCGGCTTGTCCTTCAGCGCCCGTTTCTGCCTGAGCACTTCCAGCACATGCCAGGAAATTGCCTCACCCTCGCGGTCCGGGTCGGTCGCCAGGATCAGCGCGTCGCCCGACTTCACCGCCGTGGCGATATCGGAAAGCCGCTTGGAGGATTTCGCGTCGATTTCCCAGACCATGGCGAAATCATCGTCGGGCTTCACCGAGCCGTCGCGCTCGGCGAGATCGCGCACATGGCCGAACGACGGCAGCACCGTGTAGCGGCTGCCGAGGTATTTCTTGATGGTTTTCGCCTTGGCCGGCGATTCGACGACGACGACGTCCATGAGGCTCCGTGGATCCGGCTGGCTGAGGCGCGCCAGGACAATGGCGAGAAGGCCGCGACCAAATGGACGTTTGGCCGCTGGGGGTCAAGGCCGTTGTTGGACGCAGGCCGGAGGCGGTCCTGGCGCGCGGATGCAATCAAAAGGCGAAAACGCTGTTGTTGCAATCTTGAATATGTATTATCACGATGCCGCAGGGGAAAGGCGAGTGCTTCGCCGGTCGGCCCGGCTCGCGGGGTAACGCGGGAGACATGCAGGACTGGGGACGGATCATGATCCGCAATGGCGAGGCCGGCAACCGGAGGACCGAAACGCTGGACTACATGCAATCGATGCTGGGCCAGCTTCGCACCATGGCGCTCGCCGAACGGTGTGACATGCTCGGTTACTTCATCGAGATGGCCTATGTCGAGGTGAGCGACATCCTGCGCGGCGAACGGCCGTTGCGCTCCGGAATGCCGTCAGATCAGGACAAGCGACACAGCGCCGCCTGAATGGCGTTCCAGCCGGCCGGCAAGGTCCAGTTCCAGCAACACCAGATGCACCATCGCTGGCGGCAGGCCGGTATGGCGAATCACCTCGTCGATCGGAGTCGGCGTCGGCCCGAGGGCCTCGAGAATGCGCGCGCGGGCATCGTCGCCCGGCGGCGGCGAATGCAGTTCGGGCTCGGGTTCGTCGAACGCGGTGCGCGGCACATGAGGCGCGTCCCCGGCGAGCGGCCGCAGCGCCGCGGTCACGTCGCCGGGCTCGGTCACCAGGATCGCCCCGTCCTTGATCAGCCGGTTGGCGCCGCCGGCGCGCGGATCGAGCGGGGAACCGGGAATGGCAAAGACCAACCGACCCATTTCGCCGGCAAGTCTGGCCGTGATCAGCGACCCGGAGCGCTCGGCCGCCTCGACAACAACGACGCCGAGAGACAATCCGGCGATGAGGCGGTTGCGGCGGGGAAAATCACGCGCACGCGGTTCCCAGCCCGAAGGCATTTCGGTGATCGCCGCACCGCCGCCGGCGGCAATGTCGCGCAGCAGCCCGGCATTCTCCGGCGGGTAGGGACGGTCAATGCCACCTGCCAGCACCGCCACCGTCCCGGTTGCCAGCGCGCCTTCGTGCGCCGCCGTGTCGATGCCGCGCGCTAGTCCGGAAACCACGGCGAATTCGTCCGTACCGAGTTCCCCGGCCAGCCGGCGCGCCAGCCTGATGCCGCTGACGGAGGCATTGCGCGCCCCGACCATGCCGACCGCCGGAAGCCGGAACACGGCCGGTTCGCCGAGGATCGTCACCATCGGCGGGCAATGGTCCATGCGGCGAAGCATCGGCGGGAACTCCGGCTCGCCCATCGCCACGAGCAGCGCTCCGGCGGCGCGGGTGCGGGCAAGTTCATCCTCCGCCTCGGCGGCCGTGGCGATCCGCGGCGCCTTCGCTGCACCGCCACGCCGGGCAAGCTCCGGCAGTTCGTCGAGCGCGGCCTCGGCCGAGCCAAACCGGTTCACCAGCGCGCGAAAAGAGGCCGGACCGACATTTTCCGAGCGGATCAGACGAAGCCAAGCCAAGCGCTGCCGGTCGGACAGACGCGGCGCACCCTCGGCCGAATTCACTTCTTCGCCCCGATTTTCGATTCCGTTCCAAGGCGAAGGCGATGGATGTTGTCCTTGTGCTTGAACAGCACCAGCGCGCTCATGACGGCAAGAAGCCCGGCGAGATCCGGCTGACCGAGCGCATAGACCACGAAAGGCGAGGCCACTGCCGCCACCAGCGCCGACAGCGATGAGTAGCGCGAGATGAAGGCGACGGCGATCCAGATGGCCGCGAACGCCAGCGCGGCCTTCCACGCCAGACCGAGGAGCACGCCGAGATAGGTGGCGACACCCTTGCCGCCCTTCAGATTGAGCCAGACGGGATAGAGGTGGCCGATGAACGCACCGAAACCGGCCGCCATGGCGTAGGAATCGCCGAACCACCCGGCCACCAGCACCGCGGCCGTGCCCTTGAGCATGTCGGCCAGCAGCGTCGCGGCGGCCAGTTCCTTGCGCCCCGTGCGCAGCACGTTCGTGGCGCCGATGTTGCCGGAACCGATGTTGCGGACATCGCCGAGGCCGGCCATCCGCGTCAGCACCAGTCCGAACGGAATCGAGCCGAGCAGATAACCGAAGGCCGCCGCAAGCGCGATGAAGGCAATGGTGAGGGTCGAATCGGCCGCCACGGAAATTCTCCCGAAACGCGCGCTTGCGCGCCTTACGCGTTGAACACAGTGCGCCCGCCGACCACGGTGCGCAAGACCTTGCCTTGCAATCGGGCACCTTCGAAACACGTATTGCGCGAACGCGACTGCAGGTCCTCCTCGCGCACGATCCAGGGCCGGTCGAGATCGACGACGACAAGGTCGGCCTTGGCGCCCGGCCTGAGCGTGCCGGCATCGAGCCCGAACACGCGGGCAGGCGCGCTGGTCAGCGTTTCCACCAGCCTCGACAGGCCGAGATCGCCATTGTGGACGAGGCGAAGCGCCACCGGAAGCAGCGTCTCCAGCCCGACGGCCCCGGGCGCGGCCTCGGCGAAGGGCAGGCGCTTGGTGTCAACGTCCTGCGGATCGTGCGAAGACGAAATGAGGTCGATGGTCCCGTCGCGCAATGCGGCGACCATAGCGGTCCGGTCGTCCTCGGCCCGCAACGGCGGGTCCAGCCGGAAGAACGTCCGGTAGGCGCCGATGTCGTTCTCGTTGAGCGCCAGCGAATGGATGGCAACGCCGGCGGAGACGTTGGAGCCGGATGCCTTCGCGCGTCTGAGCGCCTCGGCCGACAGCGCCGTTGACACCTTGGCGGCGTGATAGGCGCCGCCCGTCAGGCGCGCCAGCGCCAGGTCGCGCTCGAGCGGCACGAGTTCGGCCTCGCGCGGAATGCCGGCAAGTCCGAGCCAGCTCGCCACCAGGCCCTCGTTCATGACGCCGGCGCCGGCCAGGTCGGCATCGACGGTCACCTGCGCGATCACCGCGCCGAAATCGCGCGCATAGGTGAGCGCACGCCGCATGACCGCGGCATTGGCGATCGTGTGGCGGCCATCGCTGAAGGCAACGGCGCCGGCCGCGCCAAGAAGGCCGAACTCGGTCATTTCCTGGCCGTTGAGGCCCTTGGTGGCCGCCGCCGCCGGCAGGATGTTGACGATCGCGGTCTCGCGCGCCGTCCGCAGCACATGCTCGACCAGCGCGGGGTCGTCGATCACCGGATCGGTGTCCGGCATCATGATGAGCGTGGTGACGCCGCCGGCCGCCGCGGCATGGCTTGCCGAGGCGATCGTCTCGCGATGCTCGGCTCCGGGTTCGCCGATGTGCACCCGCGTATCCACGAGGCCCGGCAACAGTGCGTGGCCGCCGCAATCGACGATCTCGGCGCCGTCCGGCGCGCCCTGGTTCAGCGCCGCGGCACCGGCGGCCACGATTCGTCCGTCGACGACGAGCACGCCGCCGGGTTCGTCCACGCCGCGCGAGGGATCGACGACCCGGGCATGGCGATACAAGGTCGCGATCATGCCTGGGCCTCGTTGCGGCGCGGGTCGAGCAGCGCTTCCATGACCGCCATGCGCACGGCGACGCCCATCTCGACCTGTTCCTGGATGACGCTCTGCGGCCCGTCGGCGACAGCGGACGAGATTTCCACGCCACGGTTCATCGGCCCGGGATGCATCACCAGCGCATCATCGGCGGCGAGGCGAAGCCGGTCGCGGTCGAGGCCGAAAAACCGGAAATACTCGCGCGTCGACGGCACGTAGGCGCCGGCCATGCGTTCGCGCTGCAGCCGCAGCATCATCACCACGTCGGCGCCGGCAATGCCGCTTGCCATGTCGCGGTGGACTTCGACGCCCATGCGTTCGATGCCGGACGGCAGCAGGGTCGACGGCGCGGCGACGCGAACGCGCGCGCCGAGCGCGTTGAGAAGCAGGATGTTGGAGCGGGCCACGCGCGAATGGGCAATGTCGCCGCAGATCGTCACCGTCAGGCCGGCAATGCGCCCCTTGGCGCGCCGGATGGTCAGCGCGTCAAGAAGCGCCTGGGTCGGATGCTCGTGCGCGCCGTCGCCGGCATTGACCACCGAACAGCTGACCTTCTGGCTGAGCAGCGCCGCCGCTCCGGCGGAGGAATGGCGGATGACGAGGATGTCCGGCCGCATCGCGTTGAGCGTGATCGCCGTGTCGATCAGCGTCTCGCCCTTCTTGGCCGACGAGGTCGCCACCGACATGTTCATCACGTCGGCGCCAAGCCGCTTGCCGGCCAGTTCGAAGGACGATTGCGTACGGGTGGAGGCTTCGTAGAACAGGTTGATGTGGGTGCGGCCGCGCAGGCTGGCGGACTTCTTCTCCGGGCGCCGCGACAATTCGATCGCCGCCTCGGCCCGGTCAAGCAGCAATCCGATGTCGGCGGCGGACAGCCCCATGATGCCGAGCAGATGTCGGTGCGGGAAAAGCGGAAAGGGTTCGGTGCGCGCCATGCTGAAAGCGCCTCTTAGAGAGGCGCGGCGCGCGCCGCAAGCCGGCTGGGTCGCGAAGGGCGGCCATCCCCCGGAATTTGCGTCGAATGTTCGCTGGCCGTGCGGTTCGATCCGTTCGCCGCTTTGTGCTTATGTGTCTTGAAGATTCGCCCGACAGCGGGCCGGGAACCGCCATGACCCACGATGTGTTCAACCAGTCGCCGCCCTTTTCCGGCGGCAATGCCTATCGCGCCGATCCGCTGCTGGTGCAGGTGTGCGAGACCCTGTCGCCGACCGCCCGTCGCGACATCGAGCAGGTGGGCGTTTTCGTCATGAGCCCGGAGGCACAGGACCTGGCCCGCCTTGCAAATACGGAATTGCCGAAGCTGAGGACCCATGACCGGTTCGGCCACCGCATCGACCGGGTGGAGTTCCATCCTGCCTACCACGCGCTCATGCGCCGCTCGATCGGCTCGGGCCTGCATTCCTCGGTCTGGGAGAACGGCGAAACGGAACGCGGCAAGCGCCACCAGGCCCGTGCCGCGCGCTTCTACCTGACCGCGGGGCTCGAATCCGGCCACCTGTGCCCGGTGACGATGACCAGCGCCGCGCTGGCCGCGCTGATGGCGACGCCGGCATTGTTCCGCGAGTGGGCGCCGCGCGTGACCGCTCGCAAATACGATTCCACCCATCGCCAGCCCGCTGCCAAGGGCGGCCTGACGCTCGGCATGGGCATGACGGAAAAGCAGGGCGGCACCGACGTGCGCTCCAATGCCACCGTGGCACAGCCGGCGGGGTCCGGCCTCTGGCGGCTGACCGGGCACAAATGGTTCATGTCGGCGCCGATGTCGGATGCCTTTCTCATCCTGGCGCAGGCAAGCGAAGGGCTGTCGCTGTTCCTCGTTCCGAGGATCCTCGCCTCCGGAGAGCCGAACGGGCTCAGGTTCCAGCGCCTCAAGGACAAGCTCGGCAACCGGTCGAACGCCTCTTCGGAGGTCGAGTTCCATGGCGCGCTCGGCCAGATGGTCGGGGAACCGGGGCAGGGCATCCGCACCATCATGGACATGGTGACGATGACGCGACTCGATTGCGCGCTCGGCTCCGCAGGCTTCATGCGCGCCGGACTGGCCGAAGCCGTCCACCATGCGCGCCACCGCTCGGTCTTCCAGAAGAAGCTCGTCGACCAGCCGCTGATGACCCGCGTGCTGGCCGACCTGGCGCTCGATGTCGCCGGCGCCACCGCATTGTCGTTCCGCCTTGCCCGTTCGTTCGACGAGGCGGCAGGCGCGCGTGCCGACGCGGCCTGGGCCAGGCTGATGACGCCGGTGACGAAATACTGGGTGTGCAAGACCGCGCCCGGCCTGGTCCACGAGGCGATGGAATGCCTTGGCGGCAATGGCTATGTCGAGGATGGCGCCATGTCGCGCCACTACCGCGAGGCCCCGGTCAACGCCATCTGGGAAGGTTCGGGGAATGTCATGGCCCTCGACGTGCTGCGCGTCCTGCGACGTTCGCCGGACCTGTTCGAGGAAGTGCTTGCGGTGATCGGCGCCGATCTCGGCAAGGGCAGGGATGGCACGCTCGACGTGCTGCGCGCCGCCCGGGATGTGGCCATGTCCGACGAGGGAGCCGCCCGGTTCCTTACCGAGCAACTGGCGCTGGCCGCCGCGGCGGCGGAACTCAACCGGCTGGGCGCAACGCGGATCGCCGATGCCTTTGCCGAATCGCGTCTGGGAGGGCAGTGGCGCTCGACCTACGGCATGCTGTCGAGCCGGCACGATGCCCGCCAGATCCTCGATTCGCTCCATCCGGAAGGCGCGTGAGGGGCCGTTAACCTTAACGAATGGTTGACGTTGAACCGCAACGGCGCAGCGTCCACTGTGCGGCCATGCCGTCCTCGCCCCTTCGCAGCCGATTTCTTCCCGGGACTGTTGCCCTCCACTGGTCGGCGACCTTCGCGCTGTTTTCCGGCGCGGCGATCACCTGGCGCCCGGACGGGCAGGGCGGGGCGCTGATGGCGCTCGTCGATCCGCTGCTCGCGGGTCCGCTGGCGAACCTGAACGCCGCCTTCGCGCTTTCGACCCTGTTCGCCCTCATCGCGCTCGCCTTCGCCTGGATGGCGCTGGCGGCGTTTTCCGGTTCGCCCGATGCCGATGACGTGTCGGCCATTGCCGGCATCGCCGCCATCATCGGCGTTTCGCTCACCGGCATCTTCGCGGCACTCGCCGGATCGGCGCTCGCCATCGCCATGTCAACCGGGCTGGTCGCGGCGATCTTCGCCTCGATGGCCTTGCGCTCCGGATCGTCCGCCGCCGTCGCAAGGGACGTGCCGTCACCGGCAAGGCTCATGGCGGCCGGGGCGGCCGAGACCGTTGCCCTTGTCCGCATTTCGGGCCGCCATGGCCGAACCACTCATCCTCGCCAACGTCCGGAAGGAAAGGCCCGCTGATGCGCTACATCCTCATTTTCTGGGCCGCGCCGATGGGCATTTTCTGGTCCTGGTATTTCCTGTCCGCCAACGACATTTCGTTCGGCTACAAGATGCTGACGCGCGAAATCCACGACTTCGCCTTCAAGCTCTACGGCGCCATCCTCGGCATCGAGCCGACGCTGATCCCCGGCATGGTGGCGCGTGCCTGCGTGTTCGACACGTTCCTGATCTTCGGCATCCTGGCCTTCCGGCGCCGGCGCGAGATCAAGGCCTGGATCAAGCGCATGCGCGGCGAGGAAACACCGCTCGATCTCGCCGTCGAACAGCCGGTTCAGCCGAGCGCCTGAAGCCGGTCGAGCACCCCCTGCAGGATGAACGCGGCCGCGGCGGAATCGATCCGCCCGGCACGCTTGCGGCGTGACACATCCATGTCGAGAAGAGCGCGCTCCGCCGCCACGGTCGACAAGCGCTCGTCCCAATAGGCGAATGGCAGCGGCGTCAGCCGTTCCATGTTGCGCACGAAAGCCTTCGTCGCCTGCACGCGCGGTCCGGCCGAGCCGTCCATGTTCACCGGCAGGCCGATGACGACAGCCCGAACGTCCTCGGCCGACAGCGCGGCGAGAAGCTGTTGGGCGTCGGCGGTAAACCGCGTGCGCCGGATCACCGGGCGCGGGTGGGCGAACGCCAGCGAACGGTCCGAGACCGCGATGCCAATGGTCTTGTCACCGAGATCGAGCCCGGCCACCACGCCGCCGTCGGCAAGCAGCGGCGGGAGGTCTTCAACCATGATCGTGGACATGGACCGCCTGATTTCGATTTTGCTCCATGGCGACATGCAGTAGGGTTTTCCGCGACAGAGGGAAAGGCGGAGGTCCGACATGAAGATCATCTGGTACGGACATTCGGCCTTCCGCATCGAAGCCGGCGAGGCGCGCATCCTCATCGATCCGTTCCTGTCGGGCAATCCGAAGTGGAACGGCGGATGGGAAGGTCCCGCCGAAGGGGCCACCCACGTGCTCATCACGCACGGCCATTCCGACCATGTCGGCGACGCTGCCGCCATTCTCAAGGCGACCGGAGCGATGCTGGTGGCCAATTTCGAGATCTGCCGCCATCTGGTGCGCCAAGGCGTGTCGCCGCAGCGCATCAACCCGGGCAACATCGGCGGCACGGTCGATTGCGGCGGGTTCACCACGACCTTCGTGCGCGCCGATCACTCTTCCTCCATCGAAAGCGAGGAAGGCGGCGCGATCTATCTCGGCAATCCGGGCGGGTTCGTCCTTCATGTCCCGGGCGAAAGGACGGTCTATGCCATGGGCGACACCGACATCTTCTCCGACATGGCGCTCATCAACGAACTGCACGGCCCGGAGATCGGCCTGGTGCCGGTTGGCGACCGCTTCACCATGGGGGGCGCCGTTGCCGCGCTCGCCTGCCGCCGGCTGCTGTCGCTCGAAGTCGCCATACCGTGCCACTACGGCACGTTCCCGATGCTGGACGCCACCGCCGACCTGTTCGTCGCCGGCATGGCCGATACGAAGACCCGGGTGGTCGTGCCCGAAATCGGTTCAGCCGTAACCCTGTGAGGTCAAAGACATGCGCCGCCTGCTCGCCGTCCTGTGCCTGATGGTCCCCGCCCCGGTCATGGCCGAGGGGCTGATCGATGGTGTCTACATGCAATCGGAGGAACTGTGCGCCCGGGCCAGGGCCGAAGGGCTCGAGACGGTCGCCGGTGACGGCAATCTGGTCCTGTCGCCCGGCCGCATCGAGAGCGTGGAGTATCATTGCCAGTTCCTCGACGTGAAGGCCGCCAGCGACTATGGCGAGGTCGCCACGGCGTGGTGCGAGGAACCGGGGTTCGCATTCCCCGACCTGATTTCCCTGACACGTCGCAGCGAGGGCGAAATCGAGACCGCCTCGGTGCGCGACCGTCCGGAAGAGGCCTCGGGGAACTCGGGAACCTGGGTGAAGTGCGAGGGCGTGACACGGCCCTGAAGCAGCGTTGTTGCACCTGATCGCGCCGATTGCTATGGCGCGGCCCGGAACCCGAGGAACTGCCCATGTCCGTCGATCTCGCCACCGTCAAGCGCGTTGCCCATCTCGCCCGCATCGCGGTTTCCGAGGAGGAAGCCGTCAAGATGCAGGGCGAACTCAACGGCATCCTCGGCTTCGTCGAGCAACTGAACGAGATCGACGTGTCGAACGTCGAGCCGATGACCTCGGTCACGCCGATGGCGATGAAGAAGCGCGACGACGTCGTCAACGATGGCGACATTCCGGGAAAGGTGGTGGCCAACGCGCCGGCCACCCAGGAAAACTTCTTCCTCGTGCCGAAGGTCGTCGAATAGGCCGTTTCGGGGTCCGTTAACGGATCCTTGCCGATTCCCGGTCATCATCCGCGCCGTATCTGCGAAACGGCCCGGGGGGACCATGCGCCATTTCATCCGTGCGACGGCAATCCTGCTCCTCGGCATGAGCCTTTCGGCGTGCAGCCTGTCCGAAATGGCCTGCAAGATGGCCGGCGGCGTCTGGTACGACGACACGGACAGCTGCGGCATGCCCTCGTCCTGAACCTCCGGCCGCGCACGGCCTTGCGGTCATCGGAGCGAGCGTCTATTGCGGGCGCTTCCCGAGCATCCCGTGATCGCCGATGACCGACCTGACCCGATTGACCATTGCCGAAGCCCGCACCGCCCTTTCGGCGGGGGCCTTCACGTCCGCCGAACTGACCGAGGCCTATCTCGGCGCGATCGGGGCAGCGAACGGCGCGCTCAACGCCTATGTCGCGGTGACCGCGGACAAGGCGCGCGCCATGGCGAAGGCCTCCGACGCCCGCCGCGCGTCGGGCACGACCGGTGCGCTTGAAGGCATTCCGCTCGGCATCAAGGATCTCTACGCCACGGAAGGCGATCACACGCAGGCGTGCAGCCATGTGCTCGACGGCTTCCGGCCGCCCTACGAATCGACCGTGACCGCCAATCTGTGGGCCGATGGCGCCGTGCAGCTCGGCAAGCTCAACATGGACGAGTTCGCCATGGGCTCGTCGAACGAGACTTCTTATTACGGCCCAGTCGTCAGCCCGTGGCGGGCGAGGGGATCGAACGCCCAGCTCGTGCCCGGCGGCTCGTCGGGCGGCTCGGCGGCGGCGGTTTCGGCGTGGCTCTGCGCCGGCGCGACGGCGACAGACACTGGCGGCTCGATCCGCCAGCCGGCGGCCTTCACCGGAACGGTCGGCATCAAGCCCACCTACGGCCGCTGCTCGCGCTTCGGCATCGTCGCCTTCGCCTCGTCGCTGGACCAGGCCGGGCCGATCGCCCGCGACGTGCGCGACGCGGCGATCCTGCTGAAGTCGATGGCCTCGGTCGATCCGAAGGACACGACCTCGGTGGATTTGCCGGTGCCCGACTACGAGGCCGCGCTCGGCGGCTCGGTGAAGGGCATGACCATCGGTATTCCGCGCGAATACCGTGTCGACGGCATGCCGCCCGAGATCGAGGCGCTGTGGCAGAAGGGCATTGCCTGGCTGAAGGAGGCCGGCGCGAAGATCGTCGACATCACTTTGCCGCACACGAAATACGCGCTGCCGGCCTACTACATCGTCGCGCCGGCGGAGGCCTCCTCGAACCTCGCCCGCTATGACGGCGTGCGCTACGGCCTGCGCGTGCCCGGCAAGGACATCGTGTCGATGTACGAGAACACGCGCGCCGCCGGGTTCGGCCGCGAGGTCAAGCGGCGCATCCTGATCGGCACCTATGTGCTGTCGGCCGGCTACTATGATGCCTACTATGTCCGCGCCCAGAAGGTGCGCACGCTGATCAAGCGCGATTTCGAGCTGGCCTTCGATGCCGGTGTCGATGCCATCCTGACCCCGGCGACGCCCTCGGCCGCCTTCGGCATCGCCGACGAGGACCTGGCCGCCGATCCGGTCAAAATGTACCTGAACGACATCTTCACGGTGACCGTGAACATGGCCGGACTGCCCGGCATTTCCGTGCCCGCCGGCCTCGATGCGCGCGGCCTGCCGCTCGGCCTGCAACTGATCGGCAAGCCGTTCGGGGAAGAGACGCTGTTTGCCCTGTCGCATGTCATCGAGCAGGCCGCCGGCCGGTTCGAGCCAGAGAAGTGGTGGTAGGGCGCCACCGGCGGAGGACATCATCCTGTTCTTCACCCTGTCCAAGATCGTCGGATTCCTCATTGAACCGGTGAACGCGATCGCGCTCCTGTGCCTCATGGCGCTGGCGGCACTGGCCGCCGGACGCCGCCGGCCAGGCATGGCGCTCGTCCTGCTCGCTGTCCTCGCCGCCGCGCTCGGCGGCTGGACCCGGACCGGCGCATTGCTTCTCTCGCCGCTGGAGGAGCGGTTCGCCCGGCCCCCGGCAGCACCCGGGACGGTCGACGGCATCATTGTGCTCGGCGGCGGGTTCGAAGGTGCGGTCAATCTGGCGCGGGGCGGCGCCGACATGCGCGATTCCGGCGACCGTTATGTCGAGGCATTGGCACTGGCGCGCGAGCATCCCGACGCACGAATCGTCGTGACCGGCGGCACGGGCGCGCTGGTGACCGCCGGCGAACCCGACACCGCGACCGCCGCGCGTCTGTTTGCCAGGTTCGGCGTCGATCCGGCCCGGCTGATCCTTGAGGGTGAATCGCGCAACACCGCCGAGAACGCGGCGTTCACGCGCGCGCTCGTCGACCCGAAGCCCGGCGAGACCTGGTTGCTCGTCACCTCCGCCTTCCACATGCCGCGATCCGTCGGCCTGTTTCGCGCGGCGGATTTCCCGGTCGTTCCCTGGCCGGTCGATTACCGCACGCCGGGCCCGGGCGGCGGGTTCTTCGGCGGCAGCCCGGCCTCCAACATGAGCGACCTGTCGCTGGCGCTGCGCGAATGGGTCGGCCTTGTCGCCTATCGGTTGACCGGGCGAACCGCCGACCTGTTCCCGCGACCCTGATCCGGGGCATCCTGTGTCGCGCGCGGCAAAGCCGGCGTCGGCGGCGCTGGCGCAAGCCGTCGGCGCGGCGGTAATGTCGGATGCTCAAGGGGTATCCGCGATCATGTTCCTGTCCGTCTTCGAACTGTTCAAGATCGGCATCGGCCCGTCCTCGTCGCACACGATGGGCCCGATGGTGGCCGCCCGGCGCTTTCTCGACGAGATCGCCGGCAACGACTGGCCGCGCCCGGCAGGCGCGAAGGTGGCACGGATCGCGGCGAGCCTGCACGGCTCGCTCGCCTTCACGGGAACCGGCCACGCCTCCGACCGCGCCGTCGTGCTCGGCTTCGCCGGGTTCCTTCCCGACACCGTGGATGTCGACAATGCCGACGCGATCGTCGCCGGCATCGCCCGCGAACGCCGGGTCCGGCCTGAGGGCCATGGCGACGGCTACCGGTTCGACCCGGCGGCCGATCTCGTCTTCGACAGGAAGACGCCGTTGCCGGGCCACGCCAACGGCATGCGCTTTTCCGCCCACGACGCCGATGGCCGGATGCTGCTTGCGCGCGTCTATTATTCGATCGGCGGCGGCTTCGTCGTGTCGGAAGAGGAGTTGCAGCGCGAGAAGACCAAGCCGTCCGGGCCGCCGAAATCGGTGAAGTACCCGTTCGCCAATGCCCGCCAGATGCTGGCGATGGCCGAGGCATCGGGCCTGTCGATTGCCGAGATGAAGCGCATCAACGAGCTGGACCACATGAGCGGCGAGGACCTGGATGCCGGGCTTGACCGCATCTGGGGCACGATGAAATCCACCATCGATCGCGGGCTGGCCCAGGAGGGGATCATGCCCGGCGGCCTCAAGGTCCGCCGGCGCGCCAAGGCCCTGCATGACCGGCTGAACGAGGACTGGCGCACCAACCGTCCCAATCCGTTGCTCGCCAACGACTGGCTGTCGATCTACGCCATGGCGGTCAACGAGGAGAATGCCGCCGGCGGCCGCATCGTCACCGCTCCCACCAACGGCGCCGCCGGCGTCGTGCCGGCGGTCCTGCGCTACTGGCTGCATTTTCATCCGGAAGCCGACCGCAAGTCGATCCATGACTTCCTGCTGACGGCCGCCGCAATCGGCGGCATCATCAAGCACAACGCCTCGATTTCCGGCGCCGAAGTCGGCTGTCAGGGGGAGGTGGGTTCGGCGTCGGCAATGGCCGCGGCCGGCCTTTGCGCGGTCCTCGGCGGCAATCCCGAACAGGTGGAAAACGCCGCCGAAATCGCGCTCGAACACCATCTCGGCATGACCTGCGACCCCGTGGCGGGCCTGGTCCAGGTGCCCTGCATCGAGCGCAACGCGCTCGGCGCGGTCAAGGCGGTCACCGCCGCCTCGCTGGCCGTCAAGGGCGACGGCAAGCACTTCGTCCATCTCGACCAGTGCATCGCCACCATGCGCCAGACCGGCCTCGACATGAGCGAGCACTACAAGGAAACCAGCCTCGGCGGTCTCGCCGTCAGCGTCGTGGAGTGCTGAGGCGGCCATGGCGCTGCCGCCGGCGCTTGCCGCTGTGCTTGCCCGGCTTGAGACGGACGGTTTCGCCATGGGCATGGCCTGGGAGCAGGCGCATGCACTCGCGCAGTCGCGGGAGGGCGAACCAATGCACGATCGCCTTCACGCCCTTCTGCACCGCATCGAGGGCGACGAATGGAACGCCTGCTACTGGTATCGCCGCGCCGGGCAGGCGCCGTTCCAGGGCAGTTTCGCCGACGAGGCCGCGATGCTCCGGGGCGATGGCTGATCGGCCGATTGTGGACGCCCGCCGCGACGGCCTTCCGCGCTGCGCCGCTCGCGGCTATTGATCGGCCATGCCGCTTCATCTCATCAAGCTGTGCGTCGGCTGCGAATCCATCGAGGACCTCGCCTCGTGGCTGGACGAGCGCCGCGCCGCGCACGGACCGGGCTGGGAACACGCCCACGTCACCCGCATGACGCCGAAGCGAACGGCCGAAATCCTTGATGGCGGCTCGCTCTACTGGGTGATCAAGGGCGACGTGCGCTGCCGCGAGGCGATCCTCGATCTGCGTCCGGTCCGGGGTAGCGACGGCATCGACCGCTGCGCCATCATCATGTCCGGCAAGCCCGTGCCGACACGCTTCCAGCCGCGCCGGCCCTTCCAGGGTTGGCGCTATCTCGATGCCCGGGATGCCCCGCCGGATCTGCCGGCCGGCGAAGGCGACACGCCGGAGGATTTGCGCCGGCAACTGGCAGCCCTCGGCCTGATCTGACCGGTTGGTAAGGTTAAATCGGTTTCGCTGAACGGCACGATTGATCGCCGGCCCGTTGCGGCGCACTATGCCGTGAGGGTGTGGTGTTGCGTATGGGTTCGGACAGTCAGGTCAACGCACGAAAGCGTCGTCGCGACGAGACGGCGCATGTGATCGTGTGTGGCAACGAGAAGGGCGGTTCGGGCAAGTCCACGCTCGCCATGCACATGGCCGTCACGTTGCTGAAGTCGGGCTATCAGGTTGCCACCATCGATCTCGACGGCCGGCAGAAGTCCTTTACCCGCTATGTGGAAAATCGTCGGCGCTGGTCTGCCGCGCACGCCGGCAAGCTGCCGGTTCCCCATCATCTTGTCATCGAGCCATCGACGGCGCGCGAGGTCGCGCAGGCCGAGGACGATGAATCCGGGCGGCTTCTGTCCGGATTGGGCGATCTGGGCGAGTTGTTCGACTACGTCGTCATCGATACGCCGGGCTCCGACACGTTTCTCAACCGGCTGGCCCACCGCATCGCCGATACGCTGGTCACGCCGATGAACGATTCCTTCGTCGACCTGGACGTGCTGGCGCGGATCGACCCTGCGACCGGCGAAATCCTCGGCCTGTCGCAATATGCCGAAGCGGTGCGTGATGCGCGGCGCGAACGGCGGCGGCTCGACGGCCGTGTGCTGGACTGGATCGTCGTGCGCAACCGCCTGGGCAGCCTGTCTTCGCGCAACGAGCGCAACGTGTCGGCCTGCCTGCGGCGCCTGTCGGTGCAGCTCGGCTTCCGCGTCGCGGACGGCATTTCGGAGCGCGTGATCTTCCGCGAGCTGTTCCTGATCGGCGCCACGGCCGCCGACGAACTTGAGCCGGAATCGATTGGCGTTCGTCCGACGCTGTCTCACCTGTCGGCACGCCAGGAAATCCGCCACCTGATCGGGGCGCTCAACCTGCCGACCGACGAACTCGGGCGGCGCAGGGCGGAACTGCGCAGGCGCTACGCCGAAGCGCAGCGTGCACCGCTGGTGCTCCCTGACATCTTCGCGGTCTGAAATCAGCCGATCGACAGCCTGACGGCCATCGTGCCGTTCGGCGCGGTCACGCGCAGTGTGACGATCGCTTCAGGCTGGGCCAGCCGCCAGGCCCGCGCACCATGCGCCAGCAGCAAGCCGACGACATCGCGCGTACGCCGGCGCCTGGTCCCGCCGGACAATTGTGCGATCCGCCGTGCAGCCTGACCAAGCGCGGCAGCCCCGGCTTCCGCCGCGCGCCGGTTCTGCTGGTGCGTCGTCCCGGGAAAGGTCTGGTCAGCTCGCATGGTCAAACTCCGTCACGCATACGCACACGCCGTCACAGACCGACGGCGAAACAGGCGAATTTCTTCATCTTCAGGCTGGCACAGGCATTGGACGCCGCCTGCTTGCCGGAAAAGCCGCCGAACCGGGCGCGATGGTAGATGACGCCCTTGTTGTCGAAGGTTTCGGTGTAGGGCTCGGCGCCGCCAAGCGCGGGCCCGGCCTGCTTCTGCACCTTCGCCAGGAACGCGCGCGCCGCGGCCGGATCCGGCATCGACGCCACCTGGATGGCCCAGCCGGATCGCGGCGTCACCGAGGCCGTCGTCACCGGATCGATGTCGGGCTTGGCCTGTGGCGTCTTCGGCGCGGGCTTGTCGGCAGGCTTCGGCGCCGCAACGATCGCGGCGGCAACGACGGGGTCCGGCTTTTCCGTCCGTGCCGGCGCCGGTTCCGGTGCAGTCATGGCGATCAGTGCGCCCGAGCCCTTGCCGGACGATTTCGGCAGGTACTTGTTGACGAGGCCGGCCATGCGCGCGTCGCGCTCGCGCCCGGTCTTGCCGCCGAGCACGACGGCGACGATGCGCTTCTTGCCCGAGCCGGCCGAAGTGACAAGGTTGAAACCGGACGCACGCGTGTAGCCGGTCTTGATGCCGTCCACGCCGGTGACGCGGCCAAGCAGCTTGTTGTGATTGGCCATCCGGCGCTTGCCGTAGGTGAACGAGCGCGTGGCGAAATAGCCGTAATATTTCGGGAAATGCTCGCGCAGGGCGAGGCCGAGGCGCGCCATGTCGCGCGCTGTCGTGACCTGTTCGGGATCGGGCAGGCCGGACGGATTGCGGAATGTCGTGCGGCTCATGCCGAGCGCGCGCGCCTTTTTCGTCATCATCCTGGCGAAGTCCGCCTCGCTGCCGCCGACAAATTCGCCGAGCGCCATCGCGACGTCGTTGGCCGACTTGGTGACCAGCGCCAGGATGGCCATTTCCACGGTGATGGTCTGGCCGGGCTTCAGGCCGAGTTTCGAGGGCGCCTGCGCGGCGGCCTTCTTCGAAACGGGGATGCGCGAGGATTTGGTGAACCGGCCTTTCTGCAAGCCTTCGAACGTCAGATAGAGCGTCATCATCTTGGTCAGCGACGCCGGGTAGCACAGCGTGTCGGCATTGTCGGCGTAGAGCGTCTGGCCGTTGCGCGCGTCGACGACGATGGCCGCCTGACGCGCAGCCTGCGCCGCGCCGGATGCGGCGAGGATCGAAGCGGTGGCGATCAGGAAAACGACGAACGCGGACGTGGCGCTGCGGAGAATGGAGGATGGCACGGCTACACCTGGCACTGATACGCAACAAATGGGGCGCCGAGGGCGACCCGAACTTGCAGCGAACGCTAAAGGAGGGCCGTTACCAATCCGTTTATGGTAACCGGCCGGTTTACGAATTCGGACGAATTGCGCCGGTCGTCGCCATCTTGGCCCTTGCAGGATTGTGCAATGCACACTATGATTATTGCATTGCACAACGGCCGCTCAGGCCCTTCCGGAAGGATCCCGTCATGATGAAATCGTTCGAGAATGTCGGCAATGCCGGCAAGGAAGCCATGGACAACGGCCTGAAAAGCCTCGCCAGCACCGTCAAGGGCATGCAGGCGATTGCCGCCGAGACCGCCGACTACGCCAAGGCGAGCATCGAGACCGGCTCGGCCGCCATGGAGAAGATCGTGGCGGCGAAGTCGCTGGAAAAGGTGTTCGAGATCCAGTCGGCATGGGCGAAGGACGCCTGGGAAGCCCATGTCGCCGAAATGACCAGGCTCGGCGAGCTCTATACCGCTGTTGCCAAGGACGCCTACAAGCCGTTCGAGGCGATGACGGCCAAGCTGTCCTGACATCATCCCGTTTCGGAACCGATCGAACGCCCGGCCTCGCGCCGGGCGTTTTGTTTTTGCCGCCAGGGGGAGGGCAGCTTGTCTCGTTTCGCGAACGGCTTAAAATTGCCGCGGGAGTGCCTACATGTGCGTTTCCGGAATCGACGGGCCGAGGATAGCGGTGATCCCACCACGCATGAACGAGGACGACGACAAGCCGGGCGGCACGGAGCGCGGCACGGCGGTCATCACCCGCACCAAGCCGAAGACCAAGCGGCCCTCGCTCTATCGCGTGCTCCTGCTCAACGACGACTACACGCCGATGGAATTCGTCATCCACGTGCTGGAGCGGTTCTTCCAGAAGAACCGCGACGATGCCACGCGCATCATGCTGCACGTTCACAATCACGGTGTCGGCGAGTGCGGGGTCTTTACCTACGAGGTTGCCGAGACCAAGGTTTCGCAAGTCATGGATTTCGCGCGCCAGCACCAGCATCCGCTGCAGTGCGTGCTGGAAAGGAAGTGAGGACACGATGCCATCCTTTTCCCAAAGCCTGGAGCGCGCTCTGCATCAGGCGCTCACCTTCGCCAACGAGCGGCGGCACGAATATGCCACGCTCGAGCATCTGCTCCTGGCGCTGATCGAGGATCCGGACGCGGCGGCGGTCATGCGCGCCTGCAATGTCGATCTCGATGCGCTGAAGAAGACGGTCGAGGCTTACGTCGACAATGACCTGGCGAACCTCGTCACCGGCTACGACGAGGATTCCAAGCCGACCGCCGGGTTCCAGCGCGTCATCCAGCGTGCCGTCATCCATGTGCAGTCGTCGGGTCGCGACGAAGTGTCCGGCGCCAACGTGCTCGTTGCCATCTTCGCCGAGCGCGAGAGCCACGCCGCCTATTTCCTGCAGGAGCAGGAAATGACCCGCTACGATGCCGTCAACTACATTTCCCACGGCATCGCCAAGCGGCCGGGCACGTCCGAACCACGCCCGCCGCGCGGCGCGCAGGAGGACAACGCCCATGATGGCGAGAACGAGGATTCCGGCCCGCGCAAGGGCAAGCAGCAGGATGCGCTGACGGCCTACTGCGTCAATCTCAACCAGAAGGCCCGGTCCGGACGCATTGATCCGCTGATCGGGCGCGCCTCGGAGATCAATCGCACCATCCAGGTGCTGTGCCGCCGCTCGAAGAACAATCCGCTCTATGTCGGCGACCCGGGCGTCGGCAAGACCGCGATTGCCGAGGGCCTGGCCAAGCGCATCGTCGAGGGCGAGGTGCCGGAGGTTCTGGCCGGCTCGACCATCTTTGCCCTCGACATGGGCACGCTTCTGGCCGGGACCCGCTATCGCGGCGACTTCGAGGAGCGGCTGAAGCAGGTGGTCAAGGAGCTGGAGGATTTCCCCGGCGCCATCCTGTTCATCGACGAAATCCACACCGTGATCGGCGCAGGCGCCACATCCGGCGGGGCGATGGATGCCTCGAACCTGCTGAAGCCGGCGCTGTCGTCGGGCAACATCCGCTGCATCGGTTCGACCACCTACAAGGAGTTCCGCCAGTTCTTCGAAAAGGACCGGGCGCTGGTGCGCCGGTTCCAGAAGATCGATGTCAACGAGCCGTCGGTCGATGACGCCATTGCCATCATGAAGGGGCTGAAGCCCTATTTCGAGGAGTTCCACAAGGTGCGCTACACTGCCGATGCCATCAAGGCGGCGGTGGAACTCTCGGCGCGCTACATCAACGATCGCAAGCTGCCGGACAAAGCGATCGATGTCGTCGACGAGACGGGCGCGGCGCAGATGCTCCTGCCGGAGAGCCGGCGCAAGAAGACCATCACCGTCAAGGAAATCGAGGCGACCATCGCCACGATGGCCCGCATTCCGCCAAAGTCGGTTTCCGCCGACGACGAGAAGGTGCTGGCCGGACTGGAATCCGAGCTGAAGCGCGTGGTCTACGGCCAGGAGACGGCAATCACCGCCCTGTCATCGGCCATCAAGCTGGCCCGCGCCGGGCTGCGCGAGCCGGAAAAGCCGATCGGGTCCTACCTGTTCTCCGGGCCGACCGGCGTCGGCAAGACCGAGGTTGCCAAGCAGCTCGCCGCCTCGCTCGGCGTGGAGCTGTTGCGCTTCGACATGTCGGAATACATGGAACGCCACACCGTCTCGCGGCTGATCGGTGCGCCCCCCGGCTATGTCGGCTTCGACCAGGGCGGCCTGCTCACCGACGGCGTCGACCAGCATCCCCATTGCGTGCTGCTGCTCGACGAGATCGAGAAGGCGCACCCGGACCTGTTCAACATCCTTTTGCAGGTCATGGACCACGGCAAGCTGACCGACCACAATGGCAAGCAGATCGACTTCCGCAACGTCATCCTGATCATGACGACGAACGCCGGCGCGGCCGAAATGGCCAAGGCGGCCATCGGCTTCGGCTCGACGCGCCGGGAGGGCGACGATGCGGAGGCGATCAACCGGCTGTTCACACCGGAGTTCCGCAACAGGCTCGACGCCATCATCCCGTTCGCCCCCCTGCCGCCGGCTGTGGTGCATCAGGTGGTGCAGAAATTCGTCATGCAGCTCGAGGCCCAGCTTGCCGAGCGCAGGGTGACGTTTGACCTGGCGCCCGAGGCGATCGAGTGGCTGGCAACGCGCGGTTATGACGAACGCATGGGTGCCAGGCCCTTGTCCCGCGTCATCCAGGAGCACATCAAGAAGCCGCTCGCCGACGAGGTGTTGTTCGGAAAGCTCCGGCATGGCGGCACGGTGCGCGTGTCGGTCGACGCGACAATCCCCGGCGATACGCGGCTGAGGCTCGACGCGGTGCCCGACGAGGCGCCGATCCGCCCGAAGAAGGAAATCCCCGACGACAAGCCGCGCCCGGCGAAAAAGGCGAAACCGGAAGCGAAAGTCGCGCCGGTCAAGCGCCTGAAGACAAGGAAGAATCCGCCCGCCGCGCCGCAACCGCCGGCCGAACCGGCAGAGACCGCGACCGCTGCGAAGCGTCGTGGCTCGGTGCCGCGCCTGCCAAGGAAGGGTTGATCGACCGCCAGGCGGTTTCGACGCGATTGCGGAATGGCGGCAAGCTCGTCTAACGCAAGGCGATGAACCCGCCCGAACTGCTCGATGATTCCGGACGTTGGAGCTCCGCATCCGCCTTTCGCCGCGGCGCGCGCGATGCCCTGGGGATCCCGCTGCTGGTGCTGATGGCGACGTTCACCGGCTACACGGGGCTTGCGCGCGAAGCAGGGTTCGATCTGCCGCAGGTGCTCGTCATGACCGGGCTCATCTGGGCGCTTCCGGCGCAGGTGGTGCTGCTGTCGGCGATTGCCGCAGGGGCCTCGCTGCCGGCCGCGGCACTGGCCGTCGGCCTGTCCGGCGTGCGGCTGATGCCCATGGTGGTGGCGATCCTGCCCGAGTTGAAAACCGCGCGCACCCGCACCTCCACGCTGATCCTGATCTCCTGCTACACGGCGGTCACGTCGTGGGTGATCGGCATGGAACGGCTGCGCGGCATTCCGCGCGAATGGCGAACCGCCTGGTTCCTCGGCGTCCAGGCGACGCTGGTCGCGGCCAACCTGGCCGTGGCGGTCGCCGTGTTCGTGCTTGCCGCCGGGATGCCGCCGCTGGCATCCGCGGCGCTCGCATTCCTCATGCCGGTCTATTTCCTGACCTCACTGTGGAATTCGGCGCGTGAAAACGCCGGTCTTGTCGCCATGGTGGCCGGCCTCCTTGCTGGTCCGGCGCTGCACGGGATCGCGCCGGGTTTCGACCTGGTGGCGGCCGGCATGATCGGCGGCCTTGCGGGCTGGATGTGGCACCGGCGGGAGAGGGCAGGGCGATGAGCTTTTCGGCGGTCGAGGCCTGGTGGTGGCCCTACCTCTTCATCCTTCTGGCCGGCATCATCCCCAATGGCATGTGGCGGGTCCTCGGCGTTTTCATCGGCGGGCGCATCGACGACGAGTCGGAAATCCTCGTCGCGGTGCGCGCCGTGGCGACAGGCCTCGTCGCCGCCGTCATCGGCAATCTTGTCGTCTATCCGTCAGGCGCGCTTGCCGATACGCCGACGCTGCTGCGCATCGGCGCGGTGGCTGCCGGCTTTGCCGCATGGCGCTTCCTCGGGCGGCGGATGCTGGTGGCCATCGCCGTCACCGAGGCAATCCTGCTGGTCGGGGTCTGGATTCAGCCCTGAGCCAGCGCCGCGCGGATCGTCGCGGCATGGGCTTCCAGCACCTCGGGCTTTTCCATCGGCCCGCCGGCATGGCCGAGCTTGATGCCGTCGAATCGCGGGATGACATGCACATGCAGGTGGAACACCACCTGGCCGCCGGCCGGCTCATTGTACTGCTGGACGGTGACCCCTTGGGCGCCGAAGCCCGCCATGGCGGCGCGCGCGATCTTCTGCACCGTGCGCATCACGGCGGCGAGGCTGTCCGCTTCGACATCGAGCATGTTGCGCGCGGGCTTCTTCGGCACGACGAGGCAGTGGCCAGGGCCGCGCGGCATGATGTCCATGAATGCCAGCGTCTCGGCGTCCTCGTACACCTTGGCTGCCGGCAGTTCGCCACGCAGGATGCGCGCGAAGATGTTGTTCACGTCATAGGTCGGATTTGTCATGTTGTGCAGCCGGTTGCCGTGATGGAATGATGCTCCATTTGCCGCGCGCCCGTGCCCGGCGTCAACGCCGCAAAGTGTCATGGACAAACTTCTGCTCGCCATTGCCATCGTTTCCGAGGTCGTGGCGACTTCGGCCCTGAAGGATTCCGACGGCTTCACGCGGGCAGGCCCGACGCTGTTCGCGCTGCTGTTCTACGGTATCGCCTTCTGGCTGCTCTCCATCGTCATGCGCAGCGTTCCCGTCGGCGTGGTCTATGCGGTGTGGTCGGGCGCCGGCGTGGTGCTGATCGCGCTGGTCGGCTGGATCGTGCATCGCCAGGCGCTCGACTGGCCGGCGCTCGCCGGCATGGCGCTGATCGTCGCCGGCGTGCTCCTGATCAACCTCTACTCGTCGTCGATTTCGCGCTGATTGCGGCGGAACGGCGCGCGCGCCGAAAGCTCGGCGCCGATCTCGGCCACATCGGCGCGCTCCCGTTCCAGGTAATGCGCCACCGCATCACGCAGGCCGGCATGGCGGATGAAATGCGCCGAATGCGTGGTCACCGGCACATAGCCGCGCGCCAGCTTGTGCTCGCCCTGCGCTCCCGCCTCCACGCGCGCAAGGCCGCGTTCGAGCGCATGGTCGATCGCCTGATGGTAGCAGAGCTCGAAATGCAGGCAGGGATGATCCTCGATGGCGCCCCAGTAACGCCCGTAGAGCGCATCGGATCCGGCAAGGTTGAGGGCGCCGGCGATGTTGCGGCCGCCGCGGCGCGCCATGACCAGCACGATATCCTCGGCCATGCGCTCGCCGACAAGCGAAAAGAAGGCGCGGTTGAGATAGGGCCGGCCCCACTTGCGGCCGCCCGTGTCCATGTAGAACGCATGGAAATCGTCCCAGACCGCCTCGGTCAGGTCGCTGCCGGTCAGGCGGACGATGGAAATGCCGTTGGCAAGCGCCTCGGCGCGCTCCTTGCGCAAGGCCTTGCGCTTGCGCGAGGCGAGCGTGCCGAGGAAATCGGCGTGGTCGCGGTAGCCCCGGTTGAGGAAGTGGTATTGCTGGTCGGTGCGGTGCAGCCAGCCGCGTGCCATGAGCTGGTCGCGATCCGGCGGTTCGAGAAACGTGGCATGGGCGGAGGAAAGGCCGGCTTCCGCGGTGAACCGCTCCAGCCCCGTCGCCAGCGCGGCGCGCGCGTTCCCGGAGCCGGTGACAAGCAGGCGCGGTCCGGTGACCGGCGTGAACGGCACGGCCACCTGGAGCTTGGGATAATAGCGGCCGCCGGCGCGCTGGAAGGCGTCGGCCCAGCCGTGGTCGAACACATATTCGCCCTGGCTGTGCGCCTTCACATAGGCCGGCACCGCCCCGGCGAAGCGTCCGTCCGCGCCGGTCAGGCGCAGATGCGCCGGCGACCAGCCGCTGGTGCCGCCCACGCAGCCGGAATCCTCCAGCGCCGAAAGAAATGCGTATGAAATGAACGGGTTGTAGGGAACAGCGGAATCGATATCCGAATTCCCGCCTGGCCGCCGCGCGGTGCCGCCCAGTGTCGCCCATGCCGCCGCGCCGATGTCCGCGATGCGCGGCACGAACTCGGCGCGGAAGCCCGGATCGCTCATGCGACCTCCGGCAGAAAGCCCTCGAAGGTCATCTGGTCGGCATGCTTGCGCGTCACGTTGACCGCACGCTGGTGCTTCACGGTCCAGGTGATCACCGGGCGGCCGAGCGTTTCGCGCATGAAGGTGACGAACGGATTGGGAAGGTGTTCCCAGGAGTAGGAAACGAAGTCGATGCAGTGCGCCAGCATCGAGAAATGCGCCTCGAAATCCTCGGTCTTCAACCCCCAGGCGGTGAGGCCGGCGGGAATGGCGGGCGCATCGGCGGCGAAATCGCGCACAAGCCAATGATCGAACGACATGATCGCCGCTTCGCCCCGGTAGCGCGCCAGGCGCCCGCCGACGGCGCGCACCAGTCCCGCATCGTGGCCGACAATGCCCTTGAGTTCGATGACGAGGGGTACCTTGCCGTCGACAAGGTCGAGCAGGGCGTCGAGCGTCGGCGGGTTGTCGGCGGTGCCGCCGATGCGCAGCGCGCCCATTTCGGCCGCCGTCCTTTCGTGGACATTGCCGGTGGCGCCCGTCAGGCGGTCGAGATTCCAGTCATGGAACACGATGGGGATGCCGTCGGCGGTCAGATGCACATCGCACTCGATGGCGTAGCCATGGGCGACCGCCGCCTCGAACGCCGGCAGCGTGTTCTCCCAGCGGGCCTTGTTGCCGTCGTGCAGGCCGCGATGGGCGATCGGAAGGCGCGTGACGAAGTCCGCCCGGCTCATCCGGCCACCTCGATGACGGCCTCGACTTCGACCGCGGCGCCAAGCGGCAGCGACGGCACTCCGACCGCCGAGCGGGCATGGCGGCCCGCATTGCCGAGCACCTCGGCAATGAGGTTCGAGGCGCCGTTGGCGACCAGGTGCTGCTCGGTGAACTCGGCGGTCGAGGCCACGAACACCGTCAGCTTGACGACCCGGGCGACGCGGTCGAGGCTGCCGAGCGCTGCTTTCGCCTGCGCCAGGATGTTGATGGCGCACAGGCGCGCCGCCTGCGCGCCTTCCGCGGTGTTGAATTCGCGGCCGAGTTGCCCGACATGGCCGAGCTTGCCGTTTGCCAGCGGCAGCTGCCCGGACGTGAACAGCAGCCCGCCCGCCAGCACGAACGGCACATAGTTGGCCGCAGGCGCGGCCGGCGCCGGCAAATCGATCCCGAGACGCTTCAGATTGTCGTCAATGGCGCTCACTTCGCCTTCTCCCTTGCAACGGTGCATGCCGAATCGCGCATGGTCCGGTCCTGCCGTTCTTCGGCCACGACTTTTTTACAGAAGCATGTGAAAAAGCGACAGCGTGACGGCCGCCATGCCGCCGTTCGAAGGGAGACAGCATGAACCGGATCATTTTCGCCGCGGCGCTGGCGATGGCGTTGCCCGCAATGGCTGTCGCGGTGCCCCTGTCTTCGCACCGGGCTGTCTATGATCTGACGCTGGACAGGGCGTCGGACCGCTCAGGCATCTCCGCCGTCACGGGGCGCATCGTCTATGAATTCTCCGGCTCGCCGTGTGAAGGCTACACCTCGAATTTCCGCTACGTCACGCGCATCCTCACGGATGGCCAGCAGCGGCTGACCGACCAGCGGACGACGACGTTCGAGGAAGCCGACGGCAACCAGTTCACCTTCGTCACCCAGGCCTTCGTCGACCAGGAGCCTGACCGCGAGATCAAGGGCGCGGCACGGCGCGAGAACGGTCGCATCGCGGTGGAACTGGCCAAGCCGGAGGACCGCGCCCTCGTGCTTGACGACACGCTGTTCCCGACGGCGCACCTGTTCGACATGCTGGAGCGGGCCGCACGGGGCGAGTCGATCTACGAAACCACGATCTATGACGGCTCGGATGATGCCGACCGGTCGCTGACCACATCGGTGATCATCGGCCGCAAGGCCGGACCGGTCGCCGGCGACCCCGAGGCAGGCGCCTACAAGGCCGGCGCGCCGGACCCGGCCTGGCCGGTCACGATCGCCTACTACGATCCGCAGTCCGACGATGGCGGCGAACTGCCGATCTACCGCATCACCTTCAAGCTTCAGGAAGATGGCGTGACGCGCGACCTGCTGATGGACTATGGCGACTTCTCCCTGAAGGGGCGGCTGGTCGAACTGGACATGCGCGGGCCGGCGGTCTGCGCGCCGCGCTGAGCGCCGCGCTCCGACGAACAGGACCCGGACTCGCGCGGCCTCTTGCAATCGGGGCGCATTTCCTCTATCCGCCGGCCCATTCCACACACGGGCATTGGTTGTCCTGCGGGAGAAATCCGCAGGATCGCCGCCGGTGGCGGGTTTCCCGCTATGGCCCGTGGAGGCAAACCGGAAAGGAAAAGACCATGGCGCTGCCAGACTTCAGCATGCGCCAGCTTCTGGAAGCTGGCGTTCACTTCGGCCACCAGACCCATCGCTGGAACCCGAAAATGGCCCCCTTCATCTTCGGGGCCCGCAACGGCATTCACGTCATCGACCTGTCGCAGACGGTCCCGATGCTGCACCAGGCCCTCAAGGCCATCTCCGACGTCGTCGCCGGCGGCGGTCGCGTGCTGTTCGTCGGCACCAAGCGGCAGGCGTCCGAGATCGTCGCTGAGGCCGCCAAGGCGTCGGCGCAATATTACGTCAATTCCCGCTGGCTTGGCGGCATGCTGACGAACTGGAAGACCATCTCCAATTCGATCCAGCGCCTGCGCAAGCTCGAGGAAATGATCGGCGGCGAGGCCCAGGGCCTGACCAAGAAGGAGCGCCTGGTTCTTGAGCGCGAGCGCGAGAAGCTCGACCGCGCCCTTGGCGGCATCAAGGACATGGGTTCCCCGCCGGACCTGATGTTCGTGATCGACACCAACAAGGAAGACATTGCCATCGAGGAAGCCAAGCGCCTCGGCATCCCGGTTGTGGCGATCATCGATTCCAATTGCGATCCGGACCGGATCACCTATCCGATCCCCGGCAATGACGACGCCGGCCGCGCGCTGCAGCTCTACTGCGACCTCATCGCCAAGGCCTGCATCGACGGCATCGAACGCTACCAGGGTTCGCGCGGTCGCGACCTCGGCGCGGCAGTCGAGGCCCCGGCCGAGCCCGCCCTCGAAGAGGCCGCAGGCGCCTGATCCGACCCGCCGGCCGCCGGCGCGGGACGATGCCAACAGGTCCGGGCGCGGCACCGCTGCCGCGCCTCTCATGCATTGAAATGACACGTTGAAGGACAAAGGAGCGACGCGATGAGCATCACCGCCTCCATGGTCAAGGAACTCCGCGAGATGACCGGCGCGGGAATGATGGATTGCAAGCAGGCGCTTGGCGCCACCGACGGCGACATGGAAGCCGCGGTCGACTGGCTGCGCAAGAAGGGCATCACCAAGGCCGAGAAGAAGGCCGGCCGCACCGCGGCCGAAGGCCTGATCGGCGCGGCGTCGTCGGGCAATGCCGCGGTGCTGGTCGAGGTCAACTCCGAGACCGATTTCGTGGCCCGCAACGACGCCTTCCAGGACATCGTGCGCAACGTCGCCGCGGTGGCGCTCGCCACCGACGGTTCGGTCGACGCCGTCGGCGCCGCGGCCTATCCGGGCTCGGGCAAGTCGGTGGTCGACACGATCAAGGACGCGGTCGGCACCATCGGCGAGAACATGGCCCTGCGCCGCTCGGCCCGTCTGGCCGTGGCGTCCGGCGCCGTGGCGACCTACGTGCACAATTCGGTCTCCGACAATCTCGGCAAGCTCGGCGTGCTCGTCGCCATCGAGACCACCGGCAATGCCGACGCGGCGCGGGCGTTTGCCCGCCAGGTGGCCATGCATGTGGCCGCCGCCAACCCGATCGCCCTGTCGGAAGCCGATGTCGATACCAGCGTGCTTGACCGCGAGAAGGCGATCTTCGCCGATCAGGCGCGCGCCTCGGGCAAGCCGGAGAACATCATCGAGAAGATGGTCGAGGGCCGGGTGCGCAAGTTCTACGAGGAGGTCGTGCTCGTGAAGCAGGCCTTCGTCATGAACCCGGATCTCACGGTCGATGCCGCGCTCAAGGCCGCCGAAAAGGACATCGGCGCCCCGGCGAAGCTGACCGGTTTCGTCCGCTTCGCGCTCGGCGACGGCGTGGAAAAGGAAGAAACCGACTTCGCCGCCGAAGTGGCGGCCGCTGCCGGCAAGGCCTGAGCCTTCCAGCCCCGAGACATCGGCGGGCGCCGCGTGACATCGCGGCGCCTGTCGTGTATCTGACCACCGGTTTCCATCCGAGAGGCGCGACCATGAATGCTGCTCCCCGCTATCGGCGAGTCCTGCTCAAATGTTCGGGCGAAGCGTTGATGGGCGAACAGCATTTCGGCATCGACGTCTCCGTGGTCGACCGGATCGCCGCCGATATCGCCGATGCCCGAGCACTGGGCGTCGAGGTCGGGGTGGTCATCGGCGGCGGCAACATTTTCCGCGGCGTCGCGGTGGCGTCCAAGGGCGGCGACCGGGTGACCGGCGACCACATGGGCATGCTGGCAACCGTCATCAATTCGCTGGCGCTGCGCACATCGCTCACCAAGCTTGGCGTCGATTCCGTGGTGTTGTCGGCCATTGCGATGCCGGAACTGTGCGAGAGTTTTTCCCAACGCCAGGCGACGTCCTACATGAATGCCGGCAAGGTGGTCATCTTCGCCGGCGGCACCGGAAATCCGTTCTTCACGACCGACTCCGCCGCGGCGCTACGGGCTGCCGAGGTCGGTGCCGAAGCGTTGTTCAAGGGCACGCAGGTCGACGGCGTCTATTCGGCCGATCCGAAGAAGGACAAGTCGGCGGTGCGTTTCGAGCGCATCACCCATGGCGAGGTGATCGCGCGCGGACTGGCGATCATGGACACTGCCGCGATCGCCCTTGCGCGTGAAAACAACATCCCGATAATCGTTTTCTCGATCCACGAACGGGGTGGTTTCGCCGAAATCCTGACCGGCGGCGGGCGTTCGACCATCGTGACGGATGCCTGAAGCCAAGAACACGACGACAGAGGTAAGTGCATGTCCATCACCGCCGACCAGAAGGAACTCCAGCGCCGCATGGAAGGCGCGGTCAATGCCTACAAGCACGATCTGGCGTCGCTGCGCACCGGGCGCGCCTCGTCCAATCTCCTGGATGCGGTCGAGGCGGACGCCTATGGCGGACGCATGCCGATCACCCAGCTGGCGACCATCTCGGTGCCCGAGCCGCGCATGATCTCGGTGTCGGTGTGGGACAAGGCGACGGTCGGCGCCGTCGATCGCGCCATTCGCGAGGCCAATCTCGGCTTCAACCCGATCATGGACGGTACGACGTTGCGCATTCCGCTGCCCGAACTGACCGAACAGCGTCGCAGGGAGTTGGCCAAGATCGCGCATCAGTACGCCGAGAACGCCCGCATCGCCGCCCGCCACGTGCGTCGCGATGGCATGGAAGGGCTGAAGAAGGCCGAAAAGGACGGCGACATCTCGCAGGACGAGCATCGCCAGCGTTCCGATCAGGTGCAGAAGCTGACCGACGAAACCATCGAACAGATCGATTCCTTGCTCGTGGCCAAGGAAGCCGAGATCATGCAGGTGTGATTCGGGCGGCCGAAGGCGGGTCGCGGACAGGAACGGGACCATGAAGCCCGCCCATATTGCCATCATCATGGACGGCAACGGCCGCTGGGCGAAAGCGCGCGGGTTGCCGCGCGCCGCCGGTCATCGCCAGGGCGTGGAAGCCGTGCGCCGCGCCGTGCGCGCCGCCGCCGACCAGGGAATCGACTGGCTGACGCTGTTTGCCTTTTCCTCCGAGAACTGGACCCGGCCGGCCGAGGAGGTGAGCGACCTGATGGGTCTGCTCAAGCTGTTCATCCGGCGCGATCTCGCCGAACTGCACGATTCCGGCGTGCGCGTCCGCATCATCGGCGACCGCGCCAACCTGAAGAAGGACATCAAGGCGCTGCTGGAGGAAGCCGAGGCGCTGACGCGCGCCAACACGCGGCTGAACCTCGTGATCGCCTTCAACTATGGCGCACGCGACGAGATCGTGCGTGTGGCGCGGCAACTGGCGGCCGACGCGGTAGCCGGGAACCTTCGTCCGCAGGACATCGGCGGCGACACCATCAGCGCGCGCCTCGACACCGCCGGCATCCCCGATCCCGATCTCATCATCCGCACGTCCGGCGAGATGCGGCTGTCGAATTTCCTGCTGTGGCAGGCCGCCTATGCCGAGTTCGTCTTCCTTGATTGTTTCTGGCCGGAGTTTTCGGCCGAGCACCTGGCCGAGGCGGTGGCGATCTTCAAGATGCGGGACCGGCGCTTTGGCGGCGTCGATCTCAAGGGCGCGGCATCTTGAGCAATCTCCAGCTCAGGGTCATCTCCGGCGTCATCATGGCGATCGCGGTGCTGGCGGCAACCTGGTTCGGTGGCGTGGCCTTCCGCCTGCTTTGGGTCGCGGCCGCCGGCGTTGTGCTGCACGAATGGCTGACGGTAAGCGGTACGGCCCGCGTCGCCGCCCTTCGCGCGGCCGTCTGGGCCGGCTTCGCCCTGGTCGCCGTGCTCGTGCTGTTGCCCGGCCTGTTCGGGATCGCGCCCGGCCGCATGGGCCCCGCGCTCTTCGCGCTCGCCGCTTCGACCGCGGTGGTCGCATTGATCGAGTTCATGGCCGGGCGGCGGGTTTGGGCCGCGGGCGGCGTGCTCTATGCCCTGTTGCCGGCCATCGCGTTCGTAGCGCTCCGCGAGGGCGCCGGCGGCTTCGCGACGATCCTGTTTCTCTTCGCTTCGGTCTGGGCGACCGACATCTTCGCCTATTTCACCGGACGCGCCATTGGCGGACCGAAGCTGGCGCCGGCGATTTCGCCGGGCAAGACCTGGAGCGGCGCGATCGGCGGCACGATCTTTGCCGTCCTGGCCGTGGCCGGACTGGCGTTCGTCCTGCCCGACCTGTCGCTGCCGGCAATCCTGGTCCCGACGATCGTGCTTTCGGTGGTTTCCCAGGTCGGCGATCTGGGCGAATCCGCGTTCAAGCGCCGCTTCGGCGTCAAGGATTCCGGCAATTTCATCCCGGGCCATGGCGGCGTCATGGACCGGATCGACGGGCTTGCGGTGGCCGCGGTGGCGCTCTACCTGATCGCATCACTGTCGGGCGCCGTGCCCGGCCTGATTCAATGACGCCACCATTTCGCCCGGTTCGCGACGCAAGTCCGACGGGACACCGAGAAGCGGAGCAGGGGATTTGAACGACATTCTCACCGGGATCGCCGGCGCCGCCGGACCGCTTGCCGGCACCTTGCTGGCGTTCGTGTTCGTGCTCGTGGTCGTCGTGTTCGTTCACGAGATGGGCCACTTCCTGGTCGGGCGCTGGTGCGGCATCGGCGTGAAGACCTTTTCCATCGGGTTCGGGCCCGAGTTGCTGGCCTGGAATGACCGCAAGGGCACGCGCTGGCGCATCGCCGCAATCCCGCTCGGCGGCTATGTCCGCTTTGTCGGCGACGGCGGGGCTGCCAGCGAGCCGGACGCCGCGGAGGTGGAAAAGCTCACCGAGGAGGAGAAGCGGATCGCGTTCCCGACCCAGCCGGTCTGGAAGCGCGCCGCAACCGTGTTTGCCGGTCCGATGGCGAATTTCATCCTCGCTGTCGCGGTTTTCGCCGTGATGTTCATGATCTACGGCAAGTTCGAATCCGAACCCGTGGTGGCCAAGGTGATGCCCGGCAGCCCGGCCGAAGCCGCCGGACTGCTGCCGGGAGACCGTTTCGTGGTGGTCGATGGCGTCAGGATCGAGACATTCACCGACGTGCAGCGCATCGTCTCGGCGCGCGCCGGCGAGCCCCTGGTCATCGTCGTGGTGCGCGACGGCAAGGAGATCACGCTCACCGCGACGCCGGAAGCCAAGGAACAGACCGATGCGCTCGGCAACGTCGTCAAGGTCGGCCTGATCGGCGTGGCCAGCGACGAGGCCATGGGCAATCCGCGCGTGGTCGAGCTGTCGCCGCCGGCCGCCCTGGTCGAAGCGGTCAAGGAGACCGGTTTCGTCATCACTCGGACCTTCGATTTCCTCAAGCGGTTCGTCGCCGGCCGCGAGGACAAGTGCCAGCTTGGCGGCCCGGTGAAGATCGCCGACATGGCCGGCAAGGCCGCCGACAAGGGCTTTTCCTGGCTCGTGCAGCTCATCGCGATGCTGTCGATCGGCATCGGCGTTCTCAATCTGGTGCCATTGCCGCCGCTCGATGGCGGTCATCTGGCATTTTATGCCGTGGAGGCGGCGATCGGTCGTCCCGTGCCGCCGGCAGCGATGGATTTCGTCTACCGGATCGGGTTTTTTCTGGTCCTGGCCTTCATGGCGTTCGTATTCTGGAATGACCTGTTCGGCTGTTGAAGGGGAGGGTCGAAGTGACGTTCCGTTTACCATCCGGACGCAATTGCGTGACCTCCGCGCCACGCCGTCCGGATTAGTAAACGCAAATTAACCCAAAGCCTTGCGTGTAGGGAAAAACCGGGTAATACGATGCGTGGCGCTCAGGCGCGCCTGGTTTTCTCGTGTGGGGACATCGAGAAGAAGAAGGTCCATAAGCCCGATGAAGGCATCCAGGAAATTGATGGCTGCGGTCTCCGCGGTGGCATTTTCGGCCGGTTTGGCCGCCACCGGGGCCTCTACGCTTGTTCTGTTGACCGCGACGGCCGCCCAGGCGGCGACTGTTTCGCGAATCGAGGTGCGTGGCAATGTCCGCGTCGATTCGTCGGTGATCGTCGACTATGTCGGGATCAGGCCAGGCCGGTCGTTCTCGGCCGCCGATGTCGACGAGGCGCTGAAGCGGCTTTTCGCCACCGGTCTGTTCGCCGATGTGCAGATCAACCAGATCGGCGGCGCGCTGGTCGTGATCGTGCAGGAATACCAGGTCGTCAACCAGGTCCTGTTCCAGGGCAACCGCAAGATCAAGGATGTCGACCTCGCCAACAAGGTGCAGGTGCAGCCGCGCGGCGTCTACAATCCCGATGCGATCGAGCAGGACGCGGAAGCGGTCCGCGAGGCCTACCGCAAGATCGGCCGTTCCGACGTGACCGTTTCGGTGCAGGCGATCGACCTCGGCGAAGGGCGCGTCAACGTTGTCTTCGAGATCAGCGAAGGCGGCCGGACCAAGATTTCCTCCGTCAATTTCATTGGCAACAGCGCGTATTCCGATCGGCGACTGGCCGATGTGCTGACGACGCGCAAGTCGGGCCTGATGTCCTGGCTGTCGCGCGATGACGTCTATGACGAAGCCAAGCTGCAGGCCGACGAGGAGGCGCTGCGCCGCTTCTACTACAATCGTGGCTATGCCGACTTCCAGGTGATCTCGTCGGTCGCCGAACTCGACGAGGCCTCCAACAAGTACACCATCACCGTGACGGTGGAAGAAGGCGAGCGCTATCGTTTCGGCCCGATCACCGTGGAGAGCACGGTCGAGGGCATCGACGCCAACGATCTCGGCTCGATGGTGGAAACGCGCGAAGGCAATGTCTACAGCGCCAAGGATGTCGAGGACACCATCATCGGCATCACCGAGCGCGTGGCCGGCAAGGGCTTCGCGTTCGCGCAGGTCACGCCGCGCGGCGACCGCGACTTCGAGAACCGCACGATCTCCGTCACCTACACGATCGACCAGGGTCCGCGCACCTATGTGGAGCGCATCGAGATCCGCGGCAACGACCGGACGCGTGACTATGTCATCCGCCGTGAATTCGATCTGGCCGAGGGCGATGCGTTCAACCAGGTGCTGGTGCAGCGCGCCAAGCGCCGGCTCGAGGCGCTCGGCTTCTTCCAGTCGGTCAACATCGCCACCGCACCGGGCTCGGAAGCCGACCAGGTCGTGCTGGTCGTCGACGTGGTGGAGCAGTCCACCGGCGAGTTCTCCGTCGGCGCCGGCTACGCCACCGGCGACACGGCGACGCAGAAGGCCGGCTTCTCCGTGGAGATTTCGGTCACCGAGAAGAACTTCCTCGGTCGCGGCCAGTTCGTGAAGGTTGCGGTTGGCGGCGGCAAGGACTCGCGCTCCTACGCCCTGTCCTTTACCGAGCCCTATTTCCTCGGCCACCGGATTGCCGTCGGCTTCGACATCGAGCGCAACACCACCAAGGAAAGCCGCTACGACGTCGAGTCCACCGGTTTCACGCTGCGCACCGCCGCGCCGATCACCGAATCGCTGTCGGCGACGTTGTCGTACAACCTCACGCGCGATATCTACGCCTACAATTCGGGCTGCAACGACAATGCCGACGCCGTCTTCGGCGATTGCACGATCGCCGCGTCGGTCGCCAACGGCATCGCGGCCAGCCCGTGGCTGAAATCGTCCGTCACCGGCGCGCTGGTGTGGAATTCGATCGACAACATGAACAACCCGCGCGACGGCCTCTATGCGCGGTTCGGCGCCGAGGGTGCGGGCATCTGGGGCGATGCGCGCTTCGTCAAGCTGACGGCCCGCGGCACCTACTACAAGACGCTGATGGAAGAGCAGGATGTCGTTGGCGTGCTTGCCGCCGGCGCCGGCTACATGCAGGCGTTCGGCGATGGCCGGACCCGGGTGTTCGACCAGTTCCAGTCGAACGACCGCATGATCCGCGGCTTCAAGTACAACGGCATCGGCCCGTACGACACCGCGACCGGCGAGCATGTCGGCGGCACGACCTATTTCAACGCCTCGGCGGAAGTGCAGTTCCCGCTGCCGGCCATCCCGATGAGCTATGGCCTGCGCGGCGCGCTGTTTGCCGATGCCGCGACGCTTTACGGCACCGGCAGGGATGGCGGCGGCACCGCATTCGCCGATGCCGGCGTTGGCATGGCGTGGCGCGCTTCGATCGGCGCATCGGTGCTGTGGGCTTCGCCGCTCGGACCGCTGCGCTTCGACTATGCCGTTCCGGTGCTCAAGCAGACCGGCGACAAGATCCAGCGCTTCTCCTTCGGCATGTCGACGCGCTTCTGACGAAGCGCGCCGTCGCCGTCGCCGGTCTTGCCCCGCAAGAGGCTCCCGGCGGCGGACGGTTACAGCGACGCCGGCGGCATCAGCCGGCAGGGGAAACTCCGATGGGCGATCCGCAGTTCTTTCGCCGCGCTATCCGCCCGACGCTTGCCGACATCGCCGCATGGACCGGTGCCGTGCTTGATGCCGCAGCCGATCCTGACGCATGCATCGACGGTATTGCGCCGCTCGAAACCGCCGGTCCGGGCCAACTCGCCTTTTTCGACAACGCCAAATACCTGCCGCAGTTCAAGGCGACCCGCGCTGCCGCCTGTTTCGTGACGAAGCGCTACGCCGATCGGGCGCCAGCCGGACTGGCCACGCTGGTGACCGGCGAGCCCTACAAGGCCTTCGCCCAGGCGCTTGCCCGCATGTACCCGGCCGCGATGTCGCCAGGGTCGTTGATGGGGGAGATCGCGGTGTCTCCGGGTGCACACGTGCACCCGGAAGCCCGGCTGGAATCCGGTGTCGTGGTCGATCCCGGCGCGGTGATCGGACCCCGGGCCGAAATCGGCGCCGGCACGGTGATCGGCGCCAACGCCGTGATCGGACCGGAGGTGCGGATCGGCCGGAACGGGTCTATCGGCCCGGGCGCGTCGGTGATCAACGCGCTCGTCGGCGACCGCGTCATCGTGCACCCCGGCGCCCGCATCGGCCAGGATGGCTTCGGCTTCGCCATGTCTCCGGGTGGCCATCGCAAGGTGCCGCAGATCGGGCGCGTCATCATCCAGAATGATGTCGAGATCGGCGCCAACACCACGATCGATCGCGGCGCCAATCGCGATACGATCGTCGGCGAGGGCACCAAGATCGACAATCTCGTGCAGATTGGACATAACGTGACCATCGGACGCCACTGCGTCATCGTCTCGCAGGTCGGCATCTCCGGGTCGACGGACCTTGGCGACTATGTGGCTGTCGGCGGCCAGACCGGCCTGGCCGGGCATTTGCGGATCGGCATCGGAGCGCAGATTGCGGCGCAGTCGGGCGTGATGACCGATGTGCCTGCCGGCGAGAAATGGGGAGGCGCACCGGCGCGACCGCTGCATGAGTGGATGCGTCGGCATGTGGCGATCGACCGGATGATCGGCCGGCGATCCGAATAAAGGCGAGGGGCCCGCGGCGCGGGGTGAATGGCAATGACCGACGAAAACACGCAGGAACTCGGGACGCTCGATATCCAGCAATTGCTGAAGAGCCTGCCGCACCGCTACCCGTTCCTCATGGTCGACCGCATCATTGCCTGCAAGGGCGACGAAAGCGGCATCGGCATCAAGAACGTCACCATCAACGAGCCGCAGTTCCAGGGTCATTTTCCCGAGCGCCCGGTCATGCCGGGAGTGCTCCTGCTGGAGGGAATGGCCCAGACCGCCGGTGCGCTGTGCATCCGGGCGCATGGCGGCGATGCTCCGGCGGTGGTGTATTTCGCCACCATCGACAAGGTGAAGTTCCGCCGCCCGGTGGTGCCGGGAGACCGGGTGGAGTTTCACATGACCCGGCTGGCGCGCCGCCGCAACATCTGGTGGTTCCGCGGCGAGGCCAGGGTGGACGGAGTGTTGTGCTGCGAAGCGGAAATGAGCGCCATGCTCGGCGAACCCGGCGCGGCGCGGACCTGAACGCATGACGAGCGATCCGGCAGGCGGCTCCCCCGCATCCATTCATCCGACCGCCGTCATCGAACCCGGCGCGGTTCTTGGCGCGGGCGTGCGCATTGGCCCGTTCTGCACCGTCGGACCGAATGTCGTGCTTGGCGACGGCGTGGAACTCGTCTCGCACGTCGTTGTTGCCGGGCGTACCACCATCGGTGCCGGAACGCGCATCTTCCCCTTCGCCTCCATCGGCCATCCGCCGCAGGATCTGAAGTTCCGCGGCGAAGCCTCGACGCTCGAGATCGGAGCGTCCTGCACGATCCGCGAAGGCGTCACCATGAATCCGGGAACCGAAGGCGGCGGCCTGAAGACCGTTGTCGGCGACCATTGCGCCTTCCTCGCCGGCTCGCATGTCGGCCATGACTGCCAGGTCGGCAGCCATTGCATCTTCTCCAACAATGTCATGCTGGCCGGCCATGTAACGGTTGGCGACTATGTCATTTTCGGCGGCGGCTCGGCCGCCATCCAGTTCTCGCGCATCGGCTCCCACGCCTTTGTCGGCGGTTTGACCGGGCTTGAGAACGATCTCATTCCCTTCGGCATGGCCATCGGCAATCGCGCCCATCTGGCCGGCCTCAACCTGGTCGGCCTGCGCCGGCGCGGGTTCTCGCGGGAATCGATCCATGACCTGCGTCGCGCCTACCGTCTGCTGTTTGCGCCCGAAGGCACGTTGCGCGAACGCATGGAGGATGTTGCGGCCGAATTCGCCACCCATCCGCAGGTGCACGAGATCCTCGATTTCATCCGCGATGGCGGCGACCGCGCCGTATGCGCCCCGCGCAGCGGAGCGGACGAGGAGCGCTGAGATGGCGTTGCCGCCGGGCGCGCGGCTGGCGGTGATCGCCGGAGGCGGCGACCTGCCCCTGGAACTGGCGCAGGCCGCGGCGATCGGTGGAACCGCGCCGCTCATCGTCCGGCTCGTCGGCGAGACCGACCGCTCCTTCGCCGGCTGCGAGACCGTCGACCTGGCCCTCGAACAGCTTGGCGACCTGCCCGCGCTGTTGCGCCGCTTCGGCTGCACCCATGTGGTGCTTGCGGGATCGGTCACCCGCCGGCCACGCATACGCGACATCCGCTTCCGGTGGACCATGGTGCCGGTGGCGCTTCGCGTCTGGCGCGCCCTGAAGCTCGGCGATGATGGCCTGTTGAAGGTGGTTGTCGGCGAGTTTTCGCGCCTCGGGTTCAGCGTGGTTTCTGTGGCCGACCTGCTGCCGTCCGCGATTGTCTCGACGGGGCCGATTACCCGTCGTGCCGCCACGGAAGGCGAGGTCGCGACTGCCCGGGTGGCGCTCGATGCGGCCCGTGCCATCGGTGCGCTCGATGCCGGCCAGGCGGCTGTTGCCGTTGGCAGCCGCGTCGTCGCGCTTGAAGGCGCGGAAGGCACGGCATCCATGATCGGACGGGTGGCGGAATTGCGCCAGGCGGGACGGCTGCCGGCCGGCAGGGGCGGGGTGCTGGCCAAATGCCCCAAGCCGAACCAGGAACGTCGCGCCGATCTCCCGGCAATCGGTCCGGATACGGTCGAGGCCGCCGCCGCCGCCGGCCTCGACGGCATTGCGCTGGAAGCCGAAGGCGTCATTGTCGTGTCCATGCGGGATACCATCGACCGTGCCGATGCGCTCGGCCTGTTCATCATCGGGATCCGGCCATGAGCGGCGGCGGGTTGCATCTGGCCATTGTCGCGGGCGAGGAGTCGGGCGACCGGCTTGCCGCCGACCTGGTGCGCGCGATCCGGGCGAGCGGCCGCGACGTTCGCCTCACCGGCGCCGGCGGCCGCCATCTGGCCGAGGAAGGGCTGGTGTCGCTGTTTGATCCCGCCGAGATCGCCGTGACCGGCATTGTGCCCGTGATCAGGCGTTTGCCGCGGCTTCTTCACCTGATCGGGCGCACGGCGCGCGCCATCGCGGCGGCGAAGCCCGACCTGCTGGTGATCGTCGACAATCCGGACTTCACCCATCGCGTCGCGCGCAAGGTGCGGGCTTCCATGCCCGGTCTTCCCATTGTCGATTATGTCTGCCCGTCGGTCTGGGCATGGCGGCCCGGGCGCGCCCCGGCGATGCGGGCCTATGTCGATGCGGTGCTGTGTCTTTTGCCGTTCGAGCCGGAGGCGCTGGCGCGTCTCGGCGGCCCATCGGGAACCTATGTCGGGCATCGATTGCTGGCCGATCCGCACATGCAGGCCGCCCAGGCGGCGCAGGAAGCGCGGCAATCGGCGCGCACCACGCCGCGCACGATCCTCGCATTGCCCGGTTCGCGCAATGGCGAAATCGCGGCCCTTGCCCCGGTATTCGGGCAGGCGCTGGGCGAACTCGAGGCCAGGACCGGTGCCTTCGACCTGATCGTGCCGACCCTGCCGCGCCTTGCGCCGATGGTGGCCGAGGCGACAGGTCGCTGGCCGGTGCGGCCGCGGATCGTCACGGATGACCTGGAAAAGTTCGCCGCCTTCGGCCGCGCCGACGCCGCGCTTGCGGCATCCGGCACGGTGCTGCTCGAACTGGCGCTCGCCGGCGTGCCGTCGGTGTCGTGCTACCGGGTCGATCTGCTCGTACGATTGATGTCGTCGCGGCTGACCCTGTGGAGCGCGGCACTGCCCAACATCATCGCCGACCGGGTGGTGGTGCCGGAATACTACAACGAGATGATGCGGCCCGGACTGCTGGCCCGCAAGCTCGAGGGCCTGTCCGACGACGGCCCCGAACGTGATGCCGCGCTGGATGGCGCGCGACGGGTACGCGAGCGCATGCGCACCGACCGGCCGGCGGGCGAGGTTGCGGCCGAACTGGTCCTGTCCATGCTGCGCTGACAAGAAAGGGCGCCCGAAGGCGCCCTTGTTCGCGTCGGCAAGGCGTCAGCGCTGGCTGATCGCCACATAGTCCCGCAACGGCTCGCCGGTATAGAGCTGGCGCGGCCGGCCGATCTTCTGGTGCGGATCCTCGATCATTTCCTTCCACTGGGCAATCCAGCCGACGGTGCGCGCCAGAGCGAACAGCACGGTGAACATGGTGGTCGGGAAGCCGAGCGCCTTCAGCGTGATGCCCGAATAGAAGTCGATGTTCGGGTAGAGCTTCTTCTCGATGAAGTAATCGTCGTGCAGCGCGATGCGCTCCAGCTCCATCGCCACGTCGAGCAGCGGATCGTCCTTGATTCCCAGCTCGTTCAGCACCTCGTGGCAGGTCTGCTGCATGATCTTGGCGCGCGGATCGTAGTTCTTGTAGACCCGGTGGCCGAAGCCCATCAGCCGGAACGGATCGTTCTTGTCCTTGGCGCGCGCGACAAACTCTGGAATGCGGTCAACCGTGCCGATTTCCGACAGCATGTTGAGCGCCGCCTCGTTGGCGCCGCCATGCGCCGGGCCCCACAGGCAGGCGATGCCGGCGGCAATGCAGGCGAACGGGTTGGCGCCCGACGAGCCGGCAAGGCGCACCGTGGAGGTCGAGGCGTTCTGCTCATGGTCGGCATGCAGGATGAAGATGCGGTCCATCGCGCGGGCAAGCACCGGATTGACCTTGTAGTCCTCCGCCGGCACGGCGAAACACATGCGCAGGAAGTTCTCCGCATAGGAGAGATCGTTCTTCGGGTACACGAACGGGTGGCCGATGGAGTATTTGTAGGCCATCGCCGCGATCGTCGGCATCTTGGCAATCATCCGGATCGAGGCGACCATGCGCTGGTGCGGATCGGCGATGTCGATGGAGTCGTGATAGAACGCCGAAAGCGCGCCGACGACACCGCACATGACGGCCATCGGGTGCGCGTCGCGGCGGAAGCCGCGGAACAGGAACTGCAGCTGCTCGTGCACCATCGTGTGGCGCGTGATGCGGTAGTCGAAATCGGCCTTCTGCGTCTTGGTCGGCAAGTCGCCGTACAGCAGCAGGTAACAGGTCTCCAGGAAGTCGCCATGCTCGGCCAGCTGCTCGATCGGGTAGCCGCGATGCAGCAGCACGCCCTCGTCGCCGTCGATGTAGGTGATCTTGGATTCGCAGCTCGCCGTCGAGGTGAACCCCGGATCGTAGGTGAACATGTGCGTGTTGGCATAGAGCTTCTGGATGTCGATCACATGCGGACCGATCGACCCTTCGCGCACCGGAAGCTCGACATGCTTGCCTTCGACTTCGACCGTGGCGATGGTTCCGGGCATCGGGTGATCTCCTTCGGCTGGGCATGCCGCAACGCAACAGAAGCGACGTTGCAGTGCATCAAGATGGGCTGTTTCCAGCTATATGATTTCCCCCGGGGTCACAAGGCCGACCAAAGAACGGTGTTGCGCCGCAACATGACGGATCGGCGGATCCGGTCAGGGAACAAGGACGCCGTGCCGCTCCCACACCGGCGCCGATTTCGGATCGGTGACCACGGCATGGGCAATCGCGGCCAGCGCCGGATGCCGGGCAAACAGCGCCTTGCGGTCGGAAGCCCAGTCCATCAGCATGGTCGCATAGAGATCGACCGCGGAGAGCGTTTCGCCGAGCGCGAACGGGCCGTGCCCGACTTCGGCGGCGAAATGCGCCCACTCGCGCTCGTTCCGGCTGGTGGCCGCCGCCTTTACCGCCGCCGCGCCGGCTTCGTCCGCCGTGTAGCGGTCGGGATAATAGTAGCGCAGGCAGGTCGGATAGACGTTGGCGGCCAGATAGGCGATCAGCCGCAGGAAGCGCGGCCGGAGCGGCGAGGCGGGGCCGGGGGAGAGTCCGAGGTCGGGCCTGAGGTCGGAGAGCAGGATCATCATGGCCGCCGACTCGGTCATAACCTCGCCGGACGGCAGCACCAGCGTCGGCACCTCGATCAGCGGATTGAGGCCGCGAAGCCGCGCCAGCGCCTCGTCGTCGGCCTTCGACACGTCGATGACGGCATGATCGACCCCGGTCAGCGTCAGCAGGACCTCGACCGAAGATGATCCGGCGCCGGGGCGTCCGTAAAGCGTGTAGCCTGGCCTGCTGATCGGTCGCGCGCCCATCCGGTCCTCCCTCGCGTGAACGGTTCGAATCTAGAGCGCGGCGCGGATGCGCGCCAGCGATTCCTCGCGGCCGAGCACCGCCAGCACGTCGAACACGCCGGGCGACGTGGCGCGTCCCGTCAGCGCGGCGCGCAGCGGCTGGGCAATCTTGCCGAGCTTGAGGCCGGTGGCCTCGGCATGGGCGCGCACGGCGGCGTCCAGCGCCTCGGCTGACCAGGCTGCCGCGGAATCCAGCGCCGGAAGCACGCCGGCGAGCACCGCTTTGCCGTCGGCGTTGAGCAGGGCCGATGCCTTCTCATCCGGTGCCTGGCGGAAATACAGGTAGCCGGCCGAATCGGCGAGTTCCACCAGCGTCTTGGCGCGGTCCTTCAGGCCCGCCATGGCGGCGACGAGGCGTTCCGACCCGTCGTGCTCGACCGCCGCGGCCAGGGCGCCGCCATTGTCCATGTGCGGCAGGGTCTCGACCAGCACCGCCGCCAGTTCGGCATCGCCGGTCTGGCGCATCCAGGCGCCGTTGACCGCCTCGAGCTTGGCATAGTCCATGCGCGCCGCGCCCTTGTTGATGTCGGTGACCTCGAACCAGTCGATCATCTGCTCCGTCGACATGATCTCGTCGTCGCCATGGCTCCAGCCGAGGCGGGCCAGGTAGTTGCGCAACGCCACCGGCAGATAGCCCATGGCCCGGTAGGCCTCGACGCCGAGCGCGCCATGGCGCTTCGACAGCTTGGCGCCGTCCGGCCCGTGGATGAGCGGGATGTGCGCCATCTTCGGCACGTCCCAGCCCATGGCCTTGTAGATGATGGTCTGGCGCGCCGCGTTGGTCAGGTGATCGTCGCCGCGGATGATGTGGGTGACGCCCATGTCGTGGTCGTCGACGACGACGGCGTGCATGTAGGTCGGGCCGCCGTCGGAGCGCAGGATGATGAAATCATCGAGATCCTTGTTCGGGAAGCGGACTTCGCCCTGCACCAGATCGTGGACGACGGTTTCGCCCTCGCGTGGCGCCTTGATGCGGATGGCGGGCTTTACGCCCGCCGGCGCCTCGGCCGGGTTGCGGTCGCGCCAGCGCCCGTCATAGCGCGGCTGACGCCCTTCCGCCTTGGCCGTCTCGCGCATCGCGTCGAGTTCGGCCGGGGAGGCGTAGCAATGGTAGGCCTCGCCGCGGCGCACCAGCTCCTCGGCCACCTCGCGGTGGCGCGGCGCACGCGCCCACTGCGAGATCGGATCGCCATCCCAGGTCAGCCCCAGCCAGGAAAGCCCGTCGAGTATGGCCTTCGTGGCCGCCTCGGTGGAGCGTTCGCGGTCCGTGTCCTCGATGCGCAGCAGCATCGTGCCGCCGGTGTGGCGGGCGTAGAGCCAGTTGAACAGCGCCGTGCGCGCCCCGCCGATATGCAGGTAGCCGGTGGGCGAGGGGGCGAAACGGGTGACGACTTTACCGGTCATGGCGCGCGCGAATTCCTGTTTGGCGCGTCTTTAGGCGGGCCGGTGCGGCGAGGCAAGGCGGGGCTCATTGATGCTCCCGATCCAGTCAAGCAGGATATCGGCCGTCGTACGCCAGTGCCGCCCGAGCATCAGGTCATGCGGGGCCTCAGGCACGATCCGGCAGGCGCAGCCAAGGCGCCTGGCCGTGTGCCGTTGGGAGGCGGGATCAAACAGGGCATCGCGCTCGGCGCCGATCACCAGTGCGGGAACAGGGGCCGCCTTGCCGCGGGGCAGGGCGAGCGCCAGCATGTCGATGAACGCAAGCCAGGATTCATCGCCCAGACGCGCGGCGAAGGCGCGCGCGTCGGCATCGGGCGTGTCGGAGTCCAGAAACAGGTCCCGCGCGGCGTCGACATCCTCGACCAGCGGGGCAAGGGACAGCCTGAAATTGGCGCGGGCAAAGGCGAGCGGGCGATGACGCGCAATATCGAGCGTCACCCGCCAGACCCCGTAGGACGGCACGGTGGCCAGAAGCGCGGCGCCGGCCAGCGGAACCGGACGCCGCAAGAGATGCTGGACCACGAAACCGCCCATGGAATGGCCGATGACGATCGGCGGGCGATCGAGCGACGCGATCACCGAGGCGACATCGTCGACATAGCCGGAGATCCGGTTCCAGCGCATGGCGGTGCGCGCCGGGCTCATGCCATGGCCGCGCAGGTCCGGCGCCAGGACATGGAAACCGTGGCTGGCGAAGTAGGGCAGGAAATGGTCTTCCCAGCACCAGGCGCCGTGCCAGGCGCCGTGGACGAAGACGAGAGGCGTTCGCGAGCGGGGTTCACCTTCGGGGCGGACGTCGACAATGTTGAGTGCGCCCGCCATGCCCGGTCCTCCTACTCAGCCGCCTCGCGCTTGCGTCCGGGCCGCCGCTCAAGCAGCTCCTTCAGGAACTGGCCGGTATGGCTGCGCGGTTCGGCAACGATGGCCTCGGGCGTGCCAAAGGCCACGAGCTCGCCGCCGCCGTCGCCGCCCTCCGGTCCGAGGTCGAGCACCCAGTCGGCCGTCTTCACCACGTCGAGATTGTGCTCGATGACGATGACCGTGTTGCCCTGGTCGACAAGCTCGTGCAGCACTTCGAGCAGCTTGGCGACATCGTGGAAATGCAGCCCCGTGGTCGGCTCGTCGAGAATGTAGAGCGTCTTGCCCGTCGCCTTGCGCGACAATTCCTTGGCGAGCTTGATGCGCTGTGCCTCGCCGCCCGACAGCGTGGTCGCCTGCTGGCCGACATGGATGTAGCCCAGCCCGACCTGGTTCAGCGTGACCAGCTTGTCGCGCACCATCGGCACGGCGGCGAAGAACTCCACGCCTTCCTCGACCGTCATGTCGAGCACATCCGCGATCGACTTGCCCTTGAACGTGACCTCCAGGGTTTCGCGATTGTAGCGCTTGCCGTGACAGACATCGCAGGTGACATAGACGTCGGGCAGGAAGTGCATCTCGATCTTGATGACGCCGTCGCCCTGGCAGGCTTCGCACCGCCCGCCCTTGACGTTGAAGGAGAAGCGCCCCGGCTGGTAGCCGCGAGCCTTGGCCTCCGGCAGCCCGGCGAACCAGTCGCGGATCGGCGTGAACGCGCCGGTGTAGGTGGCGGGGTTGGAGCGCGGCGTGCGGCCGATCGGCGACTGGTCGATCGCGATCAGCTTGTCCAGATGCTCCAGCCCTTCGATTGCGTCGTGCACGCCGGGCTCTCCCTCGCCGCCGTTCAAGTCGCGGCGCAGGGCCTCGACCAGGATGTCGCCGACCAGCGAGCTCTTGCCCGAGCCGGACACGCCGGTGACGCAGACCAGCGCGCCCAGCGGAATCTCAACGTTCACGTTTTTCAGATTGTTGTGCCGCGCGTTGACGATCCGCAGCCGTTTGTCGGAGATCGGCCGGGTTTCGGCGGGCGTTTCGATCCGCTCTTCGCCCGAGAGAAACTTGCCGGTCACGCTACGGGGACTGGCGGCGAT
>WPCK01174802.1_pt1 | contig 67232 bp, 74 predicted proteins | sample 5399851 | NCBI WGS metagenome assembly WPCK01 (sample SAMN12869471, study PRJNA574797) | sludge metagenome | isolation source: wastewater treatment of pH11 | place: China:Beijing | collected 2019-05-20 | reverse complement strand
CGCCACGAGCCGTCGCTCGCCCGCCGTAGTACGCCCAGGGTTGCCTGTTCGCGCTTGCGCTCGAACACCTTCAGCACCCGCGCCGAATAGAGCGGGCGGTCGTCGCCTTCGTTGCGGAAGATCTTTGCCAGCACCCGCGCGCCGACGCCGGGCACAGCGCCTTTCTGGAAGCGCGGCAGGCGGATATGGACGACCGGGGGCTCGCCGGAGGTCTCATCCCATTCCGAGGGGCGCGAGAGCAGTCCACCGTCGGAATCGCGGCCGAAAATGTCGAGGACGGTGACCGCCGGCAGCGCGCCCTTGGCGCGGAAGCTCTTGCGCGTCTTTTCGGTCAGGCCTTCCTCGGCCAGCGAGCGCAGCAATTCGGTCAGTTCGCGCTTCTGCGTCGCCTTGATCCCGAAGGCCTTGGCGATATCGCGGCGCGAGGCGCGATCCGGATTGTCGCGGATCCATTCCAGAATGGCGTCGCGGTCTGGCAGGACGCCGCCACGTTCGTCGTCGCGGCCGCGACCGGTCTTCACGCCTTTTTCGCCTTTCGCGCCGATCCGCGCTTCGGGGTACTCGAACCGGCCTTGGCAGCGATGAGCGCGAGCGCTTCCTCCATCGTCACGCCGTCGGGCGCCTTGCCCTTTGGCAGCGTGGCGTTGACCTTGCCCCAGTTGACATAGGGGCCGTAGCGTCCGTCGCGCACGGTGATTGATCCGCCATCGGGATGATCGCCGAGCGTCTTCAGCGCCGCCGGCGTGCCGCGCCCACGCCCGCCCGGTCCCTTGGCGACCTTCTCGGCGAGCACCGAAACGGCGCGGTTGAGGCCGATGGAGAACACATCCTCGGCGTTCTCCAGATTGGCGAAGACGCCATCATGGGCGACATAGGGGCCGTATTTGCCGATGCCGGCGGAGATCATCTTGCCGCTCTCGGGATGGCGGCCGATGTCACGCGGCAGCGACAGCAGCGCCAGCGCCTTTTCATGGTCGATGGTTTCCGCCGCCCAGCCCTTCGGCAGGCTGGCGCGCTTGGCATCCTTGCCTTCGCCGCGCTGCACATAAGGGCCGAAACGCCCCGAGCGCACCGAGATCTCCTCGTTGGTGTAGGGATCGGTTCCGAGCACGCGGTTGCCGTTGTCGCCGTCGGCGCCGTTCTCGTTCGCCGCCTCGCCGAGCTGGCGCGTGTAGCCGCATTCGGGATAGTTCGAGCAGCCGACGAAGGCACCGTACTTGCCGAGCTTCAGCGACAGCTGCCCCGAACCGCATTTCGGGCACAGGCGCGGGTCCTTGCCGTCCTCGCCGGTGGGGAAGATCAGTGGCGCCAGTTCGTCGGTCAGCGCGGCGAGCACGTCGCTGATGCGCAGTTCCTTGATGTCGTCGACGGCGCGGGAAAACTCCTTCCAGAACTCGGCCAGCACATCCTTCCACGCGCGTCGGCCGCCGGAAACATCGTCAAGCTGTTCTTCAAGCGCGGCAGTGAAGTCGAATTCGACATAGCGGCGGAAAAAGCTCTCCAGGAACGCGATGACAACGCGGCCCTTCGCCTGCGGTATCAGCCGCCGCTTCTCATTGGCGACATAGCCGCGGTCTTCCAGGGTCTTGAGGATCGCCGCATAGGTCGAGGGACGACCGATTCCGAGTTCCTCCATCTTGCGGATCAGCGAAGCTTCCGAATAGCGCGGCGGCGGCTCGGTCGTGTGCTCGCTGACGAGGATGTCTTCCCTGGCGAGCGCTTCGCCGGCCTTGATCTCTGGCAGGCGCTTGTTGTCCTCGTCCTCGGCATCCTCGTTGCGGTCTTCGGTGTAGGCGGCGATGAAGCCGTCGAAACGGATGACCGAACCGGTCGCGCGCAAATCGGCCCGCGCAGCGCCATTCGTCGCCTCGATGTCGACGGTCGTGCGCTCGATCTCGGCAGCGGCCATCTGCGAGGCGATGGCGCGCTTCCAGATCACTTCGTAGAGCCGCGCCTGGTCGGGATCGAGCAGCTTGCGCACGGCATCCGGCGTGCGGCGGAAATCCGTCGGGCGGATTGCCTCATGCGCTTCCTGCGCGTTTTTCGCCTTGGTCGAATAGTGGCGCGGCTTTTCCGGCAGATAGCGCTCGCCGAATTGGTCGGATATGGCCGCGCGCGCCGCCGCGATCGCTTCGGGCGCCATCTGCACGCCGTCGGTACGCATATAGGTAATCAGGCCGGTGGTCTCACCGCCGATGTCGACGCCCTCGTAAAGCTTCTGGGCAATCTGCATGGTGCGATTGGCCGAAAACCCGAGGCGGGAGGAGGCGGCCTGCTGCAGCGTCGAGGTGATGAAAGGCGGCGCCGGATTGCGTTTCGTCGGCTTCGATTCGACGCTGGCGGCACGGAAGGTCGCGCCTTCGAGCATGGCGCGGATCGCGTCCGCCTCGGCCCGCGTCTTGATGTCGAGCTTTTGCAGCTTCTTGCCTGCATAGCCCGTCAGGCGCGCCTCAAAGGAATCCTTGCGCGGCGTGGCCAGACGCGCGGCGACGAGGAAGTAGTCCTCGCGAACAAAACGCTCGATCTCGGCCTCGCGGTCGCAGACGAGCCTGAGCGCCACCGATTGAACGCGCCCGGCGGAGCGCGCGCCTGGCAGCTTGCGCCACAGGACCGGCGAGAGGGTGAAGCCGACGAGATAGTCGAGCGCGCGGCGCGCCAGATAGGCGTCGACAAGCGCGCCGTCGACCTCGCGCGGATTGGCCATCGCCTCGGTCACGGCCTGCTTGGTGATGGCGTTGAAGACGACGCGGCTGACCTTCTTGTCCTTCAGCACCCGCTTCTGGCGCAACACCTCCAGCACGTGCCAGGAAATGGCTTCGCCTTCGCGATCCGGGTCGGTGGCGAGAATCAGGCCATCGGCTTCCTTGACCGCCGAGGCGATTTCCGACAGCCGCTTCGCCGAAGCGCCATCGACAACCCAGGTCATGGCGAAATCCTGGTCCGGCAGGACCGATCCGTCCTTTTCCGCGAGGTCGCGCACATGGCCGAACGAGGGCAGCACCTTGTAGGCGCGGCCCAGGTACTTGTTGATGGTTTTCGCCTTGGCGGGCGATTCGACGACGACGACGTCCATGATTCTCCGGAGCCGGCGCGGTGCGCCTGAGGGCTTCAATTGCGCCTGTCAAATGGACGGTCGGCGGCAACCGGTCAAGGCCCGATGCTTTTGCACCTGATCGTCGGGACCAATGCGAGGCCTAGCGCCGGTACAATCAACCGGAAGTTTGGGATGAAATTCCTTGCAATCAAAAATAAATCGAATATCACTAACTCAAGCTACGGTTGAATTACGCAAGCGGCGGATGAACGGTGGTGCCTCAGGACCCTGCCGGATCGAAGGGGTAGTGCATGAGCAAGGACGCGGCTGCCGCGCGAAAAGCCGAAACGCTGGAATTCATCCAGTCCATGCTCGGCCAATTGCGGACCATGGCGCAAGCGGAACGCTATGACAGCCTGGCCTACTTCATCGAGATGGCCTACATCGAGGCGAGCGACATCATGCGCGGAGACCAGGCGTCAATCGCTGGTCAGTTCAAGCGACACAGCGCCTCCTGAGTGGCGTTCCAGCCGACCGGCAAGGTCGAGTTCCAGGAGCACCATCTGCACGACCGATGCCGGCTCACCGGTATGCCGAATGATATCGTCGATCAGCGTCGGGGTCGGACCGAGTGCGTCCACAATGCGGCTGCGCGCCGAATCATCGACCGGCGGATCCTCCGGATCGTTCCCCGGTTCTTCGAGATTCAGCGGCAATTGCGACCCGTCGCGATGCAACGGTCGCAATGCCTTGGCGACATCAGCGGCTTCGGTTACCAGGATTGCGCCGTCCTTCAGCAGGCGGTTCGAGCCTCCGGCGCGCGGGTCGAGCGGCGATCCCGGCACGGCAAAGACGAGGCGGCCCAACTCGCCGGCAAGGCGCGCCGAGATCAGCGAGCCGGAACGGTCGGCCGCTTCGACCACGACAAGGCCGAGGGCCAGGCCGGCGACAATGCGGTTTCTGCGGGGAAAATCCTTGGCGCGCGGTTCCCATCCGAACGGCATTTCGGTGACGATTGCGCCGCCGCTCCGCGCGATATCGTCCATCAATGCGACATTCTGCGGCGGATAGGGGCGGTCGATGCCCCCGGCAAGCACCGCGGCCGTGCCGCTGCCAAGTCCACCCTCATGGGCAGCGGTGTCGATACCGCGGGCGAGCCCGGACACGATGGCATAGCCGTCGCGCCCAAGGTCGAGCGCCAGCTTACGTGCCATCTTCACGCCTGCAAGCGAGGCATTGCGCGCGCCGACGATGGCCACCGCCGGCAGGTCGAAGACGCGCGAATCGCCGAGGATCGTCAGCAATGGCGGGCAGTTCTCGGTGCGCCGCAGCAGCGGCGGATAGCCGTCTTCGCCCATCGCCACGATTCGCGCGCCGGCCGCCGCCGCTTTCTCCAGTTCCTCGTGCACCTCGGCGGCCGACGGGATTCGCGGGATGCGCAGTGCGCCGCCGCGCGCCGCCAGATCCGGCAACGCGCCAAGGGCCGATTCGGCCGATCCGAAGCGGTTGATGAGCGAACGAAAGCCGGCGGGGCCTACATTTTCGGTGCGGATCAGGCGAAGCCAGTTGACGCGCTGACGGTCCGACAGGCGCGGCCCGCCAGCGGCGGCCGTCACTTCTTGGCTCCGATCTTCGATTCGGTGCCCATTTTCAGGCGCTGGATGTTGTCCTTGTGTTTCCACAACACCAGCGCGGTCATGACGGCGAAGAGCCCGGCGATATCGGGCAGGCCAAGCAGATAGAGGATTACTGGGGTGAGCACCGCCGCGACCAGCGCCGACAGGGACGAATAGCGGCTGAGATAGGCCACGGCCAGCCAGATCGCGGCGAACGCCAGTGCGGCCTTCCACGAAAAGGCGAGGAGCACACCCAGATAGGTGGCGACACCCTTGCCGCCCTTCAGGTTGAGCCAGATCGGGAAGAGATGGCCGATGAAGGCGCCGAACCCGGCGGCCGCGGCGTATTCGATACCCCAATTGGCCGCGATGGCCGCCGCCGCCGTGCCCTTGAGCATGTCGCCGAGCAGAGTGGCGGCGGCGAGCGTCTTATTGCCGGTGCGCAGCACGTTGGTCGCGCCGATATTGCCGGAGCCGATGGACCGCACGTCGCCGAGCCCGGCAAGGCGGGTCAGCACCAGCCCGAACGGGATCGAGCCGAGCAGGTACCCGAACAGGGCGGCGCCCGCGATCAGCAGGACGGCCGAAGTCGTGTCGAAGGGCGGCAGCACCGATCTTACCTCCTGCCTGGCGGATGCGCCCGGCCTTTACACCGAAAACACTGTGCGTCCTGCAACCAGCGTCTGCAAGACCTTGCCCTGAAGTCGCGCGCCCTCGAAGCAGGTGTTCTTGGAGCGGGAGCGGATATCGTCCTCGCGTACAACCCAGGGCTGGTTAAGGTCAACGCGGACAAAATCGGCGGGGCTGCCCGGTTTCAGCGACCCGGCATCAAGGCCGAAAATGCGTGCCGGGGCGCTCGACAGCAGTTCGGTCAGACGCAGCAGCGACACATCGCCGTTATGGACGAGACGCAGGGCGACGGCGAGGAGCGTTTCCAGGCCGATCGCGCCCGGGGCCGCCTCGGCGAAGGGCAGGCGCTTGGTGTCGACGTCCTGTGGATCGTGCGACGACGAAATGAGGTCGATCGTCCCGTCGCGCAGGGCTTCGACGACCGCCAGACGGTCGTCCTCGGCGCGAAGCGGCGGCGACAGGCGGAAGAAGGTCCGATAGGCGCCGATGTCGTTCTCGTTGAGCGCCAGCGAATGGATGGCCGTGCCGGCGGAGATCTTGCCGGGACCGTCCTTGGCGCGCCGCACGGCCTCTGCCGACATCGCCGTCGAAATCTTGGCCGCGTGATAGTTGCCGCCCGTCAATCGTGCCAGCGCCAGATCGCGCTGGAGGGGCAGCAGTTCGCCCTCGCGCGGAATCCCCGCCAGGCCAAGCCAGCTCGCGGTCAGCCCTTCGTTCATGATGCCGCCGCCGGCGAGGTCCGCGTCCTCGGTCTCGTGAGCGATCACCGCACCGAAATCGCGGGCGTAGGTGAGGGCACGCCGCATGATCGCGGCATTTGCAAGCGTATGGCGGCCTTCGGTGAACGCAACCGCACCGGCTTCGCCGAGGAGGCCGAACTCGGCCATCTCCTTGCCCGCGAAACCCTTGGTGATCGCGGCCGCCGGCCGGACCTTGACCAGCGCCGTCTCGCGCGCCGAACGCAATACGAATTCGACCAGTGCCGGATCGTCGATCAGCGGATCGGTGTCCGGCATCATCACCAGCGTGGTGACGCCGCCGGCCGCGGCCGCCGTGCTCGCCGAGGCGATGGTTTCGCGATGTTCGGCGCCGGGTTCGCCGATGAAGACACGGGTGTCGACAAGGCCGGGCAGTATCGCCTGTCCGCCGCAGTCGATGACATCAGCCCCCTCGGGTGCGCCCTGGTTCAGCGCCGAAGCGCCGGCGGCGGCGATGACGCCGTTTTCAACGACGACCGCGCCACGCTCGTCGATCCCGCGCGACGGATCGACCACACGGGCATTGGTGAAGACGGTGGGCTTCATGCTGCCCGATCCTCGTTGCGGCGCGGATCGAGCAATGCCTCCATGACCGCCATCCGCACGGCTACGCCCATTTCGACCTGCTCCTGGATGACGCTCTGCGGCCCGTCGGCGACGGCGGAAGAAATCTCGACGCCACGGTTCATCGGGCCTGGATGCATGACCAGCGCGTCGTCCTTCGCAGCTTTCAGCTTCTCGCGGTCGAGGCCGAAATAGCGGAAATATTCGCGCGTCGACGGCACATAGGCGCCGTCCATGCGCTCCCGCTGCAGCCGAAGCATCATCACCACGTCGGCGCCCTTCAGGCCGGATTGCATGTCGCGGAACGGTTCGACGCCCATCCGCTCGATGCCGTTCGGCAATAGCGTGGAGGGTGCAACCGCGCGCACCTGCGCGCCCAGCGCGTTGAGCAGGATGATGTTCGAGCGTGCCACGCGCGAATGCAGGATGTCGCCGCAGATCGCCACGGTGAGGCCGGCGATACGACCCTTGGCGCGGCGGATGGTCAGCGCGTCGAGAAGGGCTTGCGTCGGATGCTCGTGCGCACCGTCGCCGGCGTTGACGACCGAACAGCTGACCTTTTGCGACAGCAGCGCCGCCGCGCCCGCTGAGGAATGGCGGATGATGAGGATGTCCGGATGCATGGCGTTGAGCGTGATCGCGGTGTCGATCAGCGTTTCGCCCTTCTTTACCGATGAATTGCCGACCGACATGTTCATGACATCGGCGCCAAGGCGCTTGCCCGCCAGTTCGAAGGACGACTGCGTTCGCGTTGAGGCCTCATAGAAGAGGTTGATCTGGGTGCGGCCGCGCAGCGTCGCCGCTTTCTTCTGCGGCTGTCGCGACAACGCGACCGCGGCATCGGCGCGATCAAGCAGGCTCTCGATATCGGTCGGCGAAAGACCCGCGATCCCGAGCAGGTGGCGGCGGGGGAACAGCGGAAAGAGGGGCGCTTCGCGTGTCATTCTGAAGGCTCCTCATAAGGTGCCTGCGGCACGCCGGCAAGGCACCGGTTGGCGAAACGACGCCGCCGGCAATCTGCAAATTAAAATTAGAGCAAAATAAAATATGAAATTCCTATGTGTTTGATCGACCCCAAAGCCGCGATCGTTTGAAATGGTAAAATTACAGCTACGGGGAGAATCCCGTCGATCACGGAAGGAGGTCGAAATGAGAAAAGCTCTCACGTTTTTGACTGCAGCTTCCACCCTGCTGTTCTTTGGCTCGGCGATGACTCCGGTCTTCACTTATGAAGCACAAGCGGCCGATCGCGGCGGAATTGCCGAAAGCGTCGGTGCCGACACGAGCGGGACCGGACGCCTGACCAGCCTTGTCGACATGCAGGGCAAAGGCAAGGGTCCCGGGCCCGGACATATTCGTGGCCACGGCGAACATCACGGCAAGGGCAAATGCGGAGGTCACGAGACCGATGCGTTCAGCCTGCCCGACAACGGGCCGGATTGGCTGTTGAAGCTGTTCAAATAGTGCGCGTCGCCGTCGGACGGATCACTGGCCCGGCGGCCGTACCTGACCGACAGGCCCAAGCCGCACTTTGCTGGCCGGAAGCGGGAAATGCTTCCGGCTGGCCGTCATTTTCCCGCGACTTTCGTTCGCTGCGCCACGGGCCGGAATGAACCGGACGCCTTCCCCGGGCGTTTCCCTGAAATTGGCCGCGCGGTCCACGGATTCCTAAACTACTATGCCCGCGGAAACGGATTCGGTTCCAGGCAAACAGGAATTCGATGTGACACACGACGTCTTCAATCAGCCGCCGCCGTTCGTCGGCGGCAACGCGTTCAGGGCCGACCCGCTTCTCGTGCAACTCGCCGAGGATTTTTCGGCCGATGCGCGCAAGGACCTCGATGTGATCGGCAAGTTCGTCATGAGCGCCGAGGCGCATGACCTTGCCCGTCTCGCCAATACCGAAACGCCGAAGCTGAGGTCCTATGACCGCTTCGGACACCGCATCGACCAGGTGGAATTCCATCCGGCCTACCACGCGCTGATGCGCCGTTCGATCGCCTCGGGCCTGCACTCTTCGGTCTGGGAGGACAACGCCGCCGAGAAAGGAAAACGCCATCAGGTGCGCGCGGCGCGCTTCTACATGACATCCGGTCTGGAATCCGGCCATCTCTGCCCGGTGACGATGACCAGCGCCGCCCTGGCCGCGCTGATGGGGTCCCCACAGTTGTTCCGCGAATGGGCGCCGCGCGCCACCACCCGCAAATACGACCCGGCCCATCGTCCGCCCGCCGAAAAGGCCGGACTGACGCTCGGTATGGGGATGACGGAAAAGCAGGGCGGCACGGACGTGCGCGCCAATACCACGGGAGCGCAATCCGCCGGCTCGGGCCTGTGGCGACTGACCGGCCATAAATGGTTCATGTCCGCGCCGATGAGCGACGCGTTCCTGGTGCTGGGGCAAGCCACCGAGGGCCTGACGCTGTTTCTGGCGCCGCGCATCCTGTCCGACGGACAGAACAATGGCATGCGCTTCCAGCGCCTGAAGGACAAGCTAGGCAACCGCTCCAACGCTTCCTCGGAGGTCGAGTTCCACGGTACGCTCGCCCAGATGGTCGGCGATCCGGGCGAGGGCATCCGCACGGTCATGGACATGGTGACGCTGACCCGCCTCGATTGCGCGCTCGGATCGGCGGGGTTCATGCGTGCGGCGTTGGCCGAGGCCGTTCACCACACGCGTCACCGCACGGCCTTTCAAAAGAAACTGATCGACCAGCCCCTGATGATCCGCGTGCTCGCCGATATGGCGCTGGACGTCGCGGCGGCGACCGCGCTGTCCTTCCGCCTGGCGCGGGCCTTCGATCAGGCAGCGAACTCCAGGCGCGATGCCGCCTGGGCGCGGCTGATGATGCCGGTGACGAAATACTGGGTCTGCAAGGTGGCGCCGGCGCTGGTCTATGAGGCGATGGAGTGCCTCGGCGGCAACGGTTATGTGGAGGACGGGACGCTTTCGCGGCATTACCGCGAAGCGCCGGTCAATGCCATCTGGGAAGGGTCCGGCAACGTGATGGCGCTCGACCTGATGCGCGTGCTGCGCCGCTCTCCCGATCTGTTCGAGGACGTGCTCGACTCTGTTGGGGGCGAACTCGGGCCTGCCGGCGAGGGGACCATTTCGGTGCTGCGGGCGGCGCGCGACGTCTCGTCGACCGACGAGGGGTCGGCGCGCTTCCTGACCGAGCAGCTGGCCTTGGCGGCGGCGGCGGCGGAATTGCGCCGGATGGGGGCAGGGCGCATCGCGGACGCCTTTTTCGAGACCCGGCTCGGTGGGCAGTGGCGCACGACCTACGGGATGCTCGGCACCCGGCACGACGCACGCTCGATCGTCGACACGCTCTATCCCGAAATGAGCTGACCGCCGCCGTTAACCTTAAGAAAGGGTTGACGTTGAACCGGGAGGCGATCGCGTCCACTGTTTGCCCATGCTGTCCGAAGAGCCATTTCCGCGTTTGCTTAGCGCCGTTGCCGCCCTTCACTGGACGGTGACCTTCGGCCTGTTCGCGGCCGCCGCGCATTTCTGGAGGCCGGAAGGCGAGGAGGCGGCGATTTCCCGCCTCGCTGATCCATTCCTCACCGGACCGCTGGCGAACCGCGATGCCGCTTTCGCGATCGCGGTCCTGTTCTTGCTGCTTGGCCTGGCATTCCTTTGGCTTTTTGCGACCGCGCTGGCCGCGGGTCCCGCCGCGGAGCGCGAATTTCGCGATGTCTCGCAACTGGCCTATTCGAGCGGGATCGCCGGATTATCGCTTGCCGGCGCGTTCGCGGCCGTCGCCGGTTCACCCCAGGCTCTGCTCATGTCCAGCGCGTTGATCGCCGCCCTGTTCGCCTCCGCGCTCGCCGTCGGTGCCGGGCGCGCGGTCCGCCAGAACCGCTCCCAGCGTTACGGTCGTTTGCTGGCCCGCTCGATGGCACTCGGCGCGGCCGAACAATCATTGCGCCCGCGGTTTGCCCGCATCGAACACCGAAAGGACACCTGATGCGCTACGTGCTCTATTTCTGGGGCCTGCCGATGGGCGCGTTCTGGGGCTGGTATTTCCTTTCCGCGGCCGATTTCGGCTACGGCATTTTTGCGCGTCACACCCACGAATTCGCCTTCGCGTTCTATGGCGCGATCCTCGGCATCGACCCGGCGACGATACCGCCGATGGTGGCGCGAGCCTGCATCATGGATACCTTCATCATCTTCGGGATCATCGCGTTCCGCCGCCGCCGCGAAATCCTCGCCTGGTGGAACGGACGTCGCGAGAAGGCCGCCGAAGGCGCCGAGGTGACTCAGCCGACCCTCTGAAGCCGGTCGAGCACGCCTTGCAGGATGAAGGCGGCCGCCGCCGAATCGATGCGCTCGGCCCGCTTGGCGCGTGACACGTCCATTTCGAGAAGGGCGCGCTCGGCAGCGACCGTGGACAGGCGTTCGTCCCAATAACAGAACGGCAGCGCAGTGAGGCGCTCCATGTTGCGCACGAAGGCCTTTGTCGCTTGCGCTCGCGGCCCGAGCGTTCCATCCATGTTGATCGGCAGCCCGATGACGATGGCGGTCACCTGCTCGCGCGAAAGCAGATCAAGCAGCGCGGCGGCATCCACGCCGAATTTCTTGCGGCGGATGACCGGACGAGGATGGGCGAAGGCGTAGGAGCGGTCGGAAACGGCGACGCCGATGGTCTTTTCGCCGAGGTCGAGGCCGGCAATGGCGCCGCCAGCCGCCGCACCCTTCAGAGCCTCGATTTCGATCACCGCCATCGGTTCGATCCTTGCCGCCCGCACATGGGCGGACCTATGCTCGTTATTGGAGACGTGACGGGAAGGAAAGCACAATGCACATCACCTGGTACGGCCATTCGGCCTTCCGCATCGACACCGGCCGCGCGCGGATTCTTGTCGATCCGTTCCTGAGCGGCAATCCGTCATGGAAGAAGGGCTGGGAAGGCCCGGCCGACGGCGTCACCCATGTGTTGCTGACCCACGGCCACAACGATCATGTCGGCGACGCGCTCGCCATCCTCAAGGCAACGAAGGCCCAGCTCGTCGCCAATTTCGAGATCTGCATGTGGCTGGTCGGCGAGGGCGCTTCCGGTGACCGCATCAATCCCGGCAATGTCGGCGGCACGGTCGACTGCGGCGGCTTCACCACCACCTTCGTCCGCGCCGAACATTCCTCGTCCTGGGGTCTCGACGGTGGCAAGAACGTGTATCTCGGCAATCCCGGCGGCCTTGTTATGCATTTCCCCGATGAGCCGACCGTCTATCACATGGGCGATACCGGCATCTTTTCCGACATGGCGCTGATCGACGAGTTGCACCGGCCGGCGATCGGCATGGTGCCTGTTGGCGACCGATTCACCATGGACGGCGCCGTCGCCGCGCTTGCCTGCCGCCGCTACTTCCACTTCGAGAAGGTTTTTCCCTGCCATTTCGGCTCGTTCGGCATCATCGACCAGACTGCTGACAAATTCGTCGCCGGAATGGAGGGGGCGGACACAGAAGTGCTGCTGCCCAAACCCGGCGACACCGTCGCCATCTGAAAAAGGAGGCCGGCCATGCGCCGTCATCTGCTGCTGCCCCTGATATTGCTCGTCTCCCCGGCGCTGGCCGAGGAGACCGACCCGCCCGCCACGATCATCGACGGGATCTACATGAACGATTCCGATCTTTGTGCCCGCGCCAAGGCCGAAGGCGTCGAGGCAGTCGCTGCCGACGGCAACCTCGTGCTTCATTCCGGCAAGATCGAGAGCGTCGAATATCATTGCGATTTCGTCGACGTGAAGCAGGCGGGCGAGAACGCGCTGGTTGTCACCGCGTTCTGCGAGGAGCCCGGCTACGCCTTCCCCGACCTGCTGACCATCATGAAGCGGGAGGAGGGGCGTCTGGAGATCACCTCGGTGCGCGACCAGCCCGAACTTCCCTCCGGCAATTCCGGTTCGTGGACCAAGTGCGACGGGGTGACCATGCCGTGACGGGAAGCGCGCTGTTGCGGCGCGAAGCGCCCGCCGCTATAGCCGGCATGAACGACCGGAACCACCTCCCAGCCGGATTTCCGCCATGTCCGTCGATCTGAAAACCGTCAAGCGCGTCGCCCATCTCGCCCGCATCGCCGTCTCCGACGAGGATGCGGTGAAGATGCAGGGCGAACTGAACGCCATCCTCGGCTTTGTCGAGCAGCTGGACGAAGTCGATATTTCCGGCGTCGAGCCGATGACCTCGGTAACGCCGATGCAGATGAAGAAGCGCGTGGACGCCGTCACCGACGGCGGGATACCCGACAAGATCGTCGCCAACGCGCCGTCGACCATCGAAAACTTCTTCCTCGTGCCGAAGGTCGTCGAGTAGGCGTTCATGGTCACCATCGCCGCAGAGACGCCGTTGCAGGACGACATCCGTCGCCTTGTCGGCGCGTTGAACGACTATCTGATCCCGCTGACGCCGCGCGAATTCCAGTTCCAGATGACGGTCGAGCAGCTGGCCGAACCGGGCGTGACGCTGTTCGTCGCCCGCGATGAAGCGGGTCGCGCCATCGGCATGGGCGCGTTGAAGGAACACGATGGCGGGATTGGCGAGGTCAAGCGCATGTACACCTTGCCGGAGCTGCGGGGCCAACGCATCGGCAAGGCGCTGCTTGAGAGCATCGAGGCGCTTGCGCGCCGCAAGGGCTTTGGCGCCCTCGTGCTCGATACCGGCGAGGCCGAAGGCTTCGAGCCGGCCTGGCGCCTTTATGAAAACGCCGGTTTCAATCGCCGCGGACCGTTCCTCGGCTATCCGGACTCCGGCTACAACCGCTATTACGAAAAGAAGCTCGCCTGATGACCGACCTGACCCGCCTGACCATCGCCGAGGCGCGCGACGCACTCGCCAGGAAAGATTTCACCGCGACGGAACTGACCGAGGCCTATGTCGCGGCCATCGACGCCGCCAACGACAAGTTCAACGCCTATGTCGTCACGACGCCGGAACAGGCGCGGGCGATGGCGAAGGCTTCCGACGAGCGGATCGCCGCCGGCAAGGCCGGGGCGCTGGAAGGCATCCCGCTCGGCATCAAGGATCTCTACGCCACCGAGGGCGTCCACACCCAGGCCTGCAGCCACGTGCTCGACGGCTTCAAGCCGCCCTACGAATCGACCGTTACCGCCAATCTTTGGGCCGACGGCGCGGTCATGCTCGGCAAGCTCAACATGGACGAGTTCGCCATGGGCTCTTCCAACGAGACATCCTATTACGGTCCGGTCGTCAGCCCGTGGCGGGCGAAGGGCTCGAACGCGCAGCTCGTGCCGGGCGGGTCTTCGGGCGGCTCGGCCGCTGCCGTTTCGGCATTCCTGTGCGCCGGGGCGACGGCGACCGATACCGGCGGCTCCATCCGCCAGCCGGCGGCCTTCACCGGCACGGTCGGCATCAAGCCGACCTATGGCCGCTGCTCGCGCTGGGGCATCGTCGCCTTCGCCTCCTCGCTCGACCAGGCCGGGCCGATCGCCCGCGACGTGCGCGACGCGGCGATCCTGCTGAAATCCATGGCTTCGACCGATGCCAGGGACACGACCTCCGTCGACCTGCCGGTCCCCGATTACGAGGCGGCGGTCGGCAAATCGGTGAAGGGCATGACCATCGGCATTCCGCGCGAATACCGCGTCGACGGCATGCCGGCCGAGATCGAGGCGCTGTGGCAGCAGGGTATCGCCTGGCTGAGGGATGCCGGGGCGAAGATCGTCGACATCTCGCTGCCGCACACGAAATACGCGTTGCCGGCCTATTACATCGTCGCCCCGGCGGAAGCCTCCTCCAATCTGGCGCGCTATGACGGCGTGCGCTATGGCCTGCGCGTGCCGGGCAAGGACATCGTCGACATGTACGAGAAGTCCCGCGCCGCCGGTTTCGGCCGCGAGGTCAAGCGCCGCATCCTGATCGGGACCTATGTGCTGTCTGCCGGCTATTACGACGCCTACTACGTCAAGGCCCAGAAGGTGCGCACGCTGATCAAGCGCGATTTCGAACTGGCTTTCGACGCCGGCGTCGACGCGATCCTGACGCCTGCGACCCCTTCCGCGGCCTTCGGCATTGCCGACGAGGACATGGCCAACGATCCGGTGAAGATGTACCTCAACGACATCTTCACCGTGACCGTGAACATGGCCGGCCTGCCGGGCCTTTCGGTACCGGGAGGACTCGACAGCCGCGGCCTGCCGCTCGGCCTGCAACTGATCGGCCGTCCGTTCGGCGAGGAGGACCTGTTCCAGATCGCCTCCGTCATCGAGAAGGCCGCCGGCCGCTTCGAGCCGGAGAAGTGGTGGTAGACGTCCAACGAATTTTCCGGGTCCGAATTGGATTGACGCTTGTCCAACTGGAGCTCTTATTCCCTACTCAACTAAATTTCGGAAATTCTGATGGGAAATTTTGGAGACGCAGCGAAACTCGCAGTTGATCTCTTGCAGTCGGGCAATGCCTCGACGCCGGAGTTGGCATGGGAATCCGCCGCGCGACAGGTGTTCTTCCATAGCGCGTCATCTCAAAAAAAGGGATGCCCAAGAAACGCATTTCTCGGTTTGTGCGAGAGCGGTAACGTAAAGGGGATTTCAGCTGGAAATTATACAAAATCTATAAAAAATAAAAATTATGCTATTCAGGCTTTGGAAGAGATAAAAATAAACAAAGATTTGGTACTTGATAAGCAGAAATTATGGAAAATAGTAACAAGAGGTGACGGGATTGCCCATAATGGTCAAATGGATATTATTATTAAACTCTTTGAGAGTGGGTATATAAAGAATTAACAGGAGGGAGTGTGTTCTTCGTCCTCTCCAAAATTATCGGCTTCCTGATCGAACCGGTCAGCGTCATCGCACTGGTGGCGTTGCTGGCCGCGGTCGCAGGCATGGCGGGGCGCCGCCGGACGGCGATCGTGTTCGCGGCCCTCGCGTTCATCGTTGCCGGTATCGGCGGCTGGACGCGCACCGGTGCACTGATGCTCCAGCCGCTGGAGGACCGCTTCGCCCGTCCGGCAACCATGCCGGCAAAGGTGGATGGCATCATCGTGCTCGGCGGCGGCTTCGAGGGCATGGTCAACAAACAACGCGGCGGTACCGAACTGAGCGCGGCGGGCGATCGCTACATGGAAGCGCTGGCGCTGGCACGTGTCTATCCGGCCGCGAAGATCGTCGTCACCGGCGGCATCGGCCGGCTGTTGTCGAAGAACGAGACCGATGCGCAGACGGCGCCGCGCCTGTTCGCCCGCTTCGGGATCGGCGCCGGGAGGCTCATCCTCGAAGGTCAGTCGCGCAATACGGATGAAAACGCCAGGTTCGTCGCCGCCATGATCGAGCAGAGGCCCGGCGAGACCTGGTTGCTCGTGACATCGGCCTTCCACATGCCGCGCTCCGTCGGCCTTTTCCGCAAGGCCGGGACCTCGATCGTGCCCTGGCCGACCGACTACCGCACGCCGGGCACCGGCGGCTGGCTGCTGGGCGGCAGCGCGATGGAAAACATGGACGACTTCGCCCTCGCGATACGCGAATGGGTCGGGCTGGTCGCCTACCGGTTGTCCGGACGGATCGACGACGTCTTCCCGGCCCCTTGAGCGTGTCGCGGATGGATCAGGGTGCGTCGGCGGCGCTGGCGCGGCCGCCGTTGGCGGCCCTATTGTTCGGCGCAAAGGGATATCCGGGAAATGTTCCTCTCCGTTTTCGAACTGTTCAAGATCGGCATCGGTCCGTCCTCGTCCCACACGATGGGGCCGATGGTCGCCGCGCGCCGCTTCCTCGACGAGATCCTGTCGGGCGATTGGCCGAGGCCGGCGGGAGCGCGCATCGCCCGTCTTGGCGCCAGCCTGCACGGTTCGCTCGCCTTTACTGGCGTCGGTCACCACACTGACCGCGCCGTGACGCTGGGGCTGGCGGGCTTTTCGCCGGAGACGGTCGATCCGGACACGGTCGACGCCATCCTTACGGGCATCGCCAGCGTTTGCCGCGTCGCGCCTGATAGCCACGGCGCCGGCTATGCATTCGATCCGGGCAACGACCTCGTCTTCGACCGCAAGACGCCGCTGCCCGGCCATGCCAACGGCATGAGCCTGTCCGCTTACGATGCGGACGACCGGCTGCTTCTGAAGCGGATCTATTATTCGATCGGCGGCGGCTTCGTCGTGTCCGACGAGGAATTCCAGCGCATGCAGGCCAAACCGGAGCAGGCGCCGAAGGACGTGCCCTGGCCCTTCGCCAATGCGCGCCAGATGCTGGCGATGGCCGCCAAATCGGGCCTGTCGATTGCCGAGATGAAGCGCGAGAACGAAATCCGCGTCCAGGGCGAGGCGGCACTCGACGCCGGCCTCGACGCCATCTGGGCGGCGATGAACGGTTGCGTTGACCGGGGCCTGTCGCAGGAAGGCGTTCTGCCCGGCGGCCTGAAGGTGCGCCGCCGCGCCCGCGCGCTGCACGACCGCCTCAACGAGGAATGGCGCGCCAACCGCCCGAACCCGCTGCTCGCCAATGACTGGCTGTCGGTTTACGCCATGGCGGTCAACGAGGAGAATGCCGCGGGCGGCCGTGTCGTCACCGCGCCGACCAACGGCGCGGCCGGCGTCATCCCGGCGGTGCTGCGCTATTTCCTGCATTTCCATCCCGAAGCCGACCGGCGCGCCGTCCACGATTTCCTGCTGACGGCGGCGGCTGTCGGCGGCATCATCAAGCACAACGCCTCGATTTCGGGTGCCGAGGTCGGCTGCCAGGGGGAGGTCGGTTCGGCCTCGGCGATGGCGGCGGCGGGCCTTGCCGCGGTTCTCGGCGGTAATCCGGAGCAGGTGGAAAACGCCGCCGAGATCGCGCTCGAGCATCATCTCGGCATGACCTGCGACCCGGTGAAGGGCCTTGTCCAGGTGCCCTGCATCGAGCGTAACGCGCTCGGCGCGGTCAAGGCCGTTACAGCCGCCTCGCTCGCCGTCAAGGGCGACGGCAAGCACTTCGTCCACCTCGACGACGCCATCAAGACCATGCGCCAGACCGGCCACGACATGAACGAGCGCTACAAGGAGACCAGCCAGGGCGGTCTCGCCGTCAATGTCGTGGAGTGCTGAGACCGGGTTGCGCGCGGAAAAGTCGGATCATAGGCTCGGCCATGACTGAGAAACATTCGATTGCCGCTGCACTCGACGCCCTGGAGCGATCCGGCTTCGTCATCGGCACGGCCTGGCACCGTGCGCATGAAGTCGCCCAGGCCCATGAAGGCGAGCGGCTGTACGACCGCCTCCATGCACTTCTCCATCGCATCGAAGGCGATGAGTGGAACGCGGGTTACTGGTACCGCAGAGCCGGTATGGCGCCGTTCCAGGGCAGCTTCGCCGATGAAGCGGGGCAATTGCGCCAGGACGTGCGCTGACCCGCCGCCTGTGGAGGAACCGCTTCGGGCGCTTCCCGCGATCGTTGCCTCGGCATAGGTTCGGCGCGTGGCGCTTCACCTCATCAAGCTCTGTGTCGGCTGCGACTCCATTGAAGATCTCGTCTCCTGGATCCAGGAAAACCGCGCGGCCGCGCGAAAGGCGGGGCGTTCCTACCAGCACGTCCATGTGACGCGGATGACGCCGACGCGTCGGGCCGAAATCGTCGCCGGCGGCTCGCTCTACTGGGTCATCAAGGGCGACGTGCGCTGCCGAGAGCAGATCCTCGACCTGAAGGCGGTGACCGGCAGCGATGGCATCGAGCGCTGCGCCATCGTCCTGTCGGGCGAGCCGGTGCCGACACGTTTCCAGCCGAAGCGGCCGTTCCAGGGCTGGCGCTATCTCACCGCCAAGGATGCACCGCCCGACCTCAAGCCCGGCGAACAGGGCGACGTTCCCGAGGACCTGCGCCGCGAACTTGCCGCACTCGGGCTGCTCTGATCGCAAACCGGTAACCTTGTCGGCAGTTTCCGCGCCCTGATTGCGTAAAATGCAACCTTGTGGAAGCATGATACGCTCGGGACCAGGGAAAGTGTCATGCGTAGGACCCGAGAGGAATTGCGCGCGAAAAAGGGCGCGCCGCACGTGATCGTGTGCGGCAACGAAAAAGGCGGATCAGGAAAGTCGACCCTGGCCGTCCATCTTGCCGTTGCGCTGATGACGTCGGGCTACCGGGTTGCGACCATCGACCTCGACGGCCGCCAGCGTTCGATGACCCGGTACATCGACAATCGCCATGCATGGTCGGCGCGTCAGGGCGTTCGTCTCGAGATGCCCTATCATACCGGTATTGCGCCATCGTCGCTGCGCAGCGCCGACGAGGCGGAGGCCGATGAGGCCGCGCGGCTCCTTGGAAGCATCGAGGACCTCGACGCCGAGTTCCAATACATCGTCATCGATACGCCCGGGGCGGACACCTACCTCAACCGGCTCGCGCACCGCATCGCCGATACGCTGGTGACGCCGATGAACGACTCCTTCGTCGATCTCGACGTCATCGGCCGCATCAATCCCGAAACCCGTGAAATCGAAGGCGCGTCACAATATGCCGAAGCGGTGCGCGAAGCGCGCCGCGAACGCCGCAATCTCGACGGCGCGGTGCTCGACTGGATCGTGGTGCGCAACCGGCTCGGGAACTTTTCCACCCGCAACGAACGCAATGTCGACAGCTTCTTGCGCCGATTGGCGCTGGACCTGGGTTTCCGCATTGCCGACGGAATTACCGAGCGCGTCATCTATCGCGAGCTTTTCCCGCTCGGTGCGACCGTGATCGACGAACTCGACGAGCGCGTGATCGGCGTCCGCCCGACGCTGTCGCACCTGGCCGCCCGTCAGGAGATTCGCCGGCTCATCACGGCCCTGAACCTGCCGACCGACGAATTGGCCAAGCGGCGCGCCGAACTGCGGCGTCAATACGCCGAATCGTCAAAGCGCCCGCTCGAACTGCCCGATATTTTCGCGCGCTGATCTTCAGCCGAGGCTCAGGCTGACCGCGCGGCGACTACCACTGACGACGTGGACGCGCACATGGGCACGTGGCTGTGCTGCGCGCCAGGCACGCGAACCGTGGGCGAGCAGCAATCCGACCAGATCGCGTGTCTTCGGCCGGCGATCGCCGCCGGCGATTTCACGCAGCCGACGGGCGGCCTGGTTGAGCGCTGCCAGCCCGGCATCCGCTGATCTTTCGGGCGAACGGCCGGGAAAACCCGTATCCTGAAGCGCCATGTCCCTACTCCCCGATACAATACTCAAACGCTTGTCCCAAAGCACTCACTGCTGCGTGGCGTAGCAGGCAATCGACATCTTCTTGAGGGCCGCGCAGGCGTCCTGCGCGGCGGCCTTTCCCGCAAAACCGGCAAAACGCGCACGGAAGAATGTCTGGCCCTTGTTGTCGAAGGGCACCGTGTAGCCGTGCGCCGACGACAGCACCGACCCGCCGCGCGAGCGGACCTTGCCGAGGAAAGCCTTCGCCTGGGTTTCGTCGGGCATCGACGCCACCTGGATGACCCAGCCGGCAGCCGGAACCGACGCCGTTGTGACCGGATCGACCTCGCTGGTGTCGACTTTCTGTGCCGGGCGCGGGGCAGGCTGTTTGTTCGGCTTCGGCGCGGGCGCCACCGCTGCGACGACGGCCGCCTTGGCATTGCTGCCCTGATCGTCCGCATCGGCGACATCGAACGCCGCCTTGGTGCGGGCAATCTGCGCGCCGTTTCCGCCCTTTGTTGACGCCTTCGGCAGGTAGCGGCCGACGAGCGAGGCCATCATCTGATCGCGCGATTTGCCGGTCTTGCCGCCCATGACGACGGCAACGATCCGCTTGTTGCCGGAACCGGCCGAGGTGACGAGGTTGTAGCCGGAAGCGCGCGTATAGCCGGTCTTGATCCCGTCAACGCCGCTGACACGGCCGAGCAGCTTGTTGTGGTTGGCCATGCGGCGCTTGCCGTAGGTGAAGGAGCGCGTGGCGAAAACCTTGAAATAACCGGGAAAATGCTGACGCAAGGCCATGCCGAGCGTCGCCATGTCGCGTGCCGTCGTCACCTGGGAGGGATCGGGCAGGCCGGAGGCGTTGCGGAAGGTCGTCCGGCTCATGCCGAGCGCGCGCGCCTTCGCGGTCATCATGCGCGCGAACCTCGCCTCGTCGCCGCCGAGCATTTCACCGAGCGCCGCCGCGGCGTCGTTGGCCGACTTCGTGGCAAGGGCATAGATCGCGGTCTCGACCGTGATGGACTGGCCGGGCTTGAGACCCAGCTTGGATGGCGGCTGCGCCGCGGCGTGGCGCGAGACCGGTACCCGTGTGTTGTTCTTGATCTTGCCGCGTGAGAGCGCCTCGAAGGTGAGATAGAGCGTCATCATCTTCGTCAGCGAGGCTGGATAGCGCAGCGCATCGGCGTCATCGGCATACATGGTCTTGCCGGTCGAGGCATCGATGACGACAGCGGATTGCTTGGCGGCATAGGCGGGCGAGGCGGCGAAAAGCAGCGCCATGAGAAGGGAGGAAACGAATCGGCGAAGAGGCGAATCGCAAACGAACCGACGCACTGGAACACCCGCAAACTGGAACACAGGATCAAGGGCTCACAGCCCGCAAACACGAAAGCGCACGCTAAAGCACGGCCGTTACCAGAACGTTTATGGTAACCGGCTCGTTTACGCAGAAGGTCGAATGCAATGGAATTGCCAAACCTTCCCCTGCGTCATTGACAGATTGTGCGCCGCACACTATATTTTTTGCACCGCACAACACGGGCGTACGCCCCAATGAGAGGTCACCGATGATGAAGTCGTTCGAGAACGTCGGCGCTGCCGGCAAGGAAGCCATGGACAACGGCCTGAAGAGCGCCGCGGTTGTCATGAAGGGCATGCAGGCGATCGTTGCCGAGACCGCCGAATATTCGAAAACCTCGTTCGATGCCGGCTCGGCCGTCATGGAGAAGCTTTTCGCCGCCAAGTCGCTCGACAAGGCGATGGAAATCCAGTCGGCCTTCGTCAAGGACGCCTGGGAGGCCCATGTCGCCGAGATGACCAAGATCAGCGAGCTCTACGCCGATCTCGCCAAGGAAGCCTTCAAGCCGTTCGAGGCAATGGGCTTCAAGGCTGCCTGATTCCGACTGCCGAATTCTGAGGAAACGCCCGGCCGAAAGCCGGGCGTTTTCATTTGCGCCAAAGCGCGCCTTGTCTGGAAAAACGAACGGCTTAAAATCGCCATTCGACTGCTTACATATGCGCTTTGCGGCAGACACATCGAGGGCGGTTTGGACGACTGGCGAATGCAGGACGACGACGGGGAGCCGGATGAGCCCGGGCGGGGCACGGCTGTCGTCACGCGTACCAAGCCGAAGGCGAAGCGTCCTTCGCTCTACCGCGTCCTTCTGCTCAACGACGACTACACTCCGATGGAGTTCGTCATTCACGTGCTCGAGCGCTTCTTCCAGAAGAACCGCGAGGACGCCACCCGCATCATGCTCCACGTCCATAACCACGGCGTCGGCGAATGCGGGGTTTTCACCTATGAAGTGGCCGAGACCAAAGTGTCCCAGGTCATGGATTTCGCCCGTCAGCACCAGCATCCGCTGCAGTGCGTGATGGAAAAGAAGTGAGGTCTTCATGCCTTCGTTCTCGCCCAGCCTCGAACGCGCACTGCACCAGGCACTCACCTACGCCAATGAGCGGCGGCACGAATACGCCACGCTCGAGCATCTGTTGCTGGCGCTGATCGACGACTCCGATGCCGCCGCCGTCATGAAGGCGTGCAACGTCAATCTCGATACGCTGCGCAAGACCGTCACCGACTACATCGACCGAGAACTGAACAATCTCGTCACCGGTTATGAAGACGATTCCAAGCCGACCGCGGGTTTCCAGCGCGTTATCCAGCGCGCCGTGATCCACGTACAGTCCTCCGGTCGCGAGGAGGTTTCGGGCGCCAACGTTCTCGTCGCCATCTTCGCCGAGCGCGAGAGCCATGCCGCGTTCTTCCTGCAGGAACAGCAGATGACGCGCTACGATGCGGTCAACTATATCTCGCACGGCATCGCCAAGCGGCCCGGCGCCTCCGAGGCGCGCCCGCCGCGCGGCGCGCAGGAGGAGACCCCGCGCGAAGGCGAATCCGATGAAGGGCAGGGCCGCAAGGCCAAGACGCAGGACGCGCTGACCGCCTACTGCATCAATCTCAACGAAAAGGCGCGCGCCGGACGCATCGATCCGCTGATCGGCCGTGAGCCCGAGATCAACCGCACCATTCAGGTGCTGTGTCGCCGGTCCAAGAACAACCCGCTCTATGTCGGCGATCCCGGCGTCGGCAAGACAGCCATCGCCGAGGGTCTTGCCAAGCGCATCGTCGACGGCGAGGTGCCAGAAGTGCTGGCCGGCTCGACCATCTTCGCCCTCGACATGGGCACACTGCTGGCCGGCACGCGCTATCGCGGCGATTTCGAGGAGCGTCTGAAGCAGGTCGTCAAGGAGCTGGAGGAGTTCCCCGGCGCGATCCTGTTCATCGACGAGATCCACACCGTCATCGGCGCCGGCGCCACCTCCGGCGGCGCGATGGATGCATCGAACCTGCTGAAGCCGGCGCTGTCGTCCGGTAACATCCGCTGCATCGGCTCGACCACCTACAAGGAATTCCGCCAGTTCTTCGAGAAGGATCGCGCGCTGGTGCGCCGCTTCCAGAAGATCGACGTCAACGAGCCGTCGATCGAGGACGCCATCGAGATCATGAAGGGGCTGAAGCCCTATTTCGAGACCTTCCACAAGGTGAAATACACAGCGGACGCCATCAAGGCCTCGGTGGAACTCTCGGCCCGCTACATCAACGACCGCAAGCTCCCCGACAAGGCGATCGACGTCGTCGACGAGACCGGCGCCTCGCAGATGCTGCTGCCGGCCGCCAAGCGCAAGAAGACGATCACCATCAAGGAGATCGAGGCGACCATCGCGACGATGGCGCGCATTCCGCCCAAGACCGTCTCGGCCGACGACGAAAAGGTTCTCGCCGGGCTCGAAAGTGAGCTCAAGCGGGTGGTCTATGGTCAGGACGCGGCGATCACCGCACTGTCCTCGGCGATCAAGCTCGCCCGCGCCGGCCTGCGCGAGCCGGAAAAGCCGATCGGCTCCTATCTGTTCTCCGGTCCGACCGGCGTCGGCAAGACCGAGGTCGCCAAGCAGTTGGCCGCCTCGCTCGGCGTCGAACTGCTGCGCTTCGACATGTCGGAATACATGGAGCGCCACACCGTCTCGCGCCTCATCGGCGCGCCGCCCGGCTATGTCGGCTTCGACCAGGGCGGCCTGCTGACCGACGGCGTCGACCAGCATCCGCACTGCGTGCTGCTGCTCGACGAGATCGAGAAGGCCCATCCCGACCTGTTCAACATCCTGTTGCAGGTGATGGACCACGGCAAGCTGACCGACCACAACGGCAAGCAGATCGACTTCCGAAACGTCATTCTCATCATGACCACCAATGCTGGCGCGGCCGACATGGCGAAGGCCGCCATCGGCTTCGGCTCGTCGAAGCGCGAAGGCGACGACATGGAGGCGATCAATCGCCTGTTCACGCCGGAGTTCCGCAATCGCCTCGACGCGATCATCGCGTTCGCCTCGCTGCCGCCGGCCGTCGTCAATCAGGTTGTGCAGAAATTCGTCATGCAGCTCGAAGCGCAGTTGTCCGAGCGCGGTGTCACCTTTGACCTCTCGCCCGAAGCCATCGAGTGGCTGGCCGTTCGCGGCTATGACGAACGCATGGGCGCGCGCCCCCTCGGCCGCGTCATCCAGGAGCATATCAAGAAGCCGCTCGCCGACGAGGTGCTGTTCGGCAAGCTCCGGCGCGGCGGTACGGTGAGGGTGACCATCGAGACCAAGGACGACGGCTCGACCGGTCTGAAGCTTGAAGCGCTGGCTGACGAGATGCCGGTCAAGCCGAAGAAGGAAGTCGTCGAAAAGCCCGCGAAGACCCGAAAGGCAAGGCCCGCGAAGGCCAAGGCGAAGCCGAAAAAGCCCGCGACAAAGACGGCGGCGAAAGCGGCGGCGGCCGCGGCCGCACCTTCCGCGTTACCGGCGCCGAAGAAGGCCGGCTCGGTCCCGCGTCTGCCGCGCCGGAAATAGCGGCACACGGTTGAAAAGGCTCGGCGGCGCGCTTCGGTGCGCCGTTTCGTTTTGCGTATTGCAGGACGGCCGCGCTCTCCGCTAACCCGCTTGGATGGCCGCAGAACGCACCGACTCGCCCCTGACGACCTCCGCCGCCTTTCGGCTCGGCGTGCGCGATGCGTTGGGCATTCCGCTGCTGGTGTTGATGGCGACGTTCACCGGTTTCGTCGGTCTCGCGCGCGAGGCGGGCATCGGCCTTGCCCATACGCTCTACATGGTCGCCTTCATCTGGGCGTTGCCGGCGCAGGTCGTTCTGATCGCACAGATCGCCTCCGGCGCCTCGCTGCTCGCGGCCTTCATCGCCGTGACGTTGACGGGCGTGCGCCTGACGCCGATGGTCGTGGCGCTGCTTCCCGAGATCAAGGGAGCGCGCACGCGCCGCCTGACCTTGTTTTTCCTCGCCAATTTCATTGCCGTCACCTCCTGGGTGATCGGCATGCACGGCGCCCGGGCCGTCCCGCGGGAGTCGCGCGCGGCCTGGTTCGCTGGTGTCGAAATGACCCTCTTCGTCGCCAATCTCGGCGTGACGCTGTTCGTCTATCTCGCCTCGGCAAGCCTGCCGCCCCTGGCCAATGGCGTACTCGCTTTCCTGATGCCAACCTATTTCCTCGCCTCGCTCTGGGGCTCGGCGCGCGAGAAGGCGGCGCTCGTCGCACTCGTCGTCGGGCTCGTGACCGGGCCTGTTGTCCATTCTGTCGCGCCCGAGTTCGATCTGCTGGCAGCCGGTCTGTTGGGCGGGTCGCTCGGCATGATCTGGCATCGCCTGGAAAAGGCGCGCCGATGAGTTTTGCCGGTTCGCAGGTCTGGTGGTGGCCCTGGCTCTACATCACCGTCGCTGGCGTGGTGGCCAACGGGGCATGGCGCGCCGCCGGCGTGCTGATCGGCGACCGCCTCGATGAGAATTCCGAATTCATGGTGCTGGTGCGCTGCATCGCGACCGCGCTCGTCGCGGCGGTCATCGGCAATCTGGTGACCAACCCGGTCGGCGCGTTGGCCGCGACGCCGCTGGCGCTGCGCGCCGGAGCGCTTGCGGCCGGGTTCGTTGCCTATCTCGCGTTCGGCCGGCGCATGATCGCGGCCATCGTCGTGACCGAGGCGATCCTGATTGCCGGGCTGAATCTGGGGCTTTAACAACCCGATGGAGGCCGGACGGCCCCAGGATTCAGCCCAGCTTGCGGTTTGGCCCTCGAACGGGCCAAGATCTATGGCGATGTCCGGGTAGGCTGCGTATCTGCCGCCACCTTTGGCAGGGGATTTCGATGACCAAGACGGCGCTGATTACCGGTGTGACGGGACAGGATGGGGCCCTGCTGGCGGAACTGCTTCTCGCCAAGGGCTATGAGGTTCACGGCATCAAGCGGCGATCGTCTTCGTTCAACACCGGCCGGATCGACGACCTGTACGAGGACCCGCACGTTCAGGATCGACGGTTTTTCCTGCACCATGGCGACATGACTGACGCTTCGAACCTGATCCGCATCGTGCAGGAAACGCGGCCCGACGAGGTCTATAACCTGGCGGCGCAAAGCCATGTCATGGTCAGCTTCGAGACGCCGGAATATACTGCCAACGCCGATGCGCTCGGAACGCTCCGCCTGCTGGAATCGCTGCGCACGCTGGGCCGCGAGCGCGGGGTGCGCTTTTTTCAGGCCTCCACGTCGGAGATGTACGGCAAGGTCTCCGAAACGCCGCAACGCGAAACGACGCCGTTCCATCCGCGGTCGCCCTATGGCGTCGCCAAGCTCTACGCCTACTGGATCACAGTGAACTACCGGGAAGCCTATTCGATGTTCGCGGCCAACGGCGTCCTGTTCAACCACGAAAGCCCGGTGCGCGGCGAAACCTTCGTCACGCGCAAGATCACCCGCGCCGTGGCGGCCATCGCTAGCGGTCGCCAGGAGGAGCTTTACCTCGGCAATCTGGATGCGCGCCGGGACTGGGGGCATGCGCGTGACTATGTCGAGGCGATGTGGCGCATCCTCCAGCACGACGAGCCCGACGATTTCGTCGTCGCGACGGGCGAATCCCACAGCGTGCGCGAATTCGTCGAGCGCGCCTTCGCTTGCATCGGCGTAACGATTGGATGGTCAGGAGCCGGGAGCGCCGAAACCGGCGTCGATGCGATAAGCGGCAAGACGCTCGTGCGTGTCGATCCGCGCTATTTCCGGCCCGCCGAGGTTGACGCTCTGCTGGGGGACGCCTCCAAGGCGCGACGGGTTCTGGGCTGGAAGACCACCGTTTCCTTCGACGATCTCGTTCACGAAATGGTTGAGGCGGATATACGCTTGATGGACGAGCGGCAGGGGCGGAACTGACGTGACGGCAGAAACGCCATATTCGTTGGATGGCACGACGATTTATGTCGCTGGCCATCGCGGCATGGTCGGTTCGGCCATCCTGCGCCGTCTGACGAGCGAGAACTGCCGCGTCATCACCGCGTCGCGCGAAGAGCTGAACCTCCTGCGGCAGGATGCGGTCGAGGCGTGGATGGAAAAACACCGCCCGGATACCGTTATCGTCGCGGCCGCGAAGGTCGGCGGCATCCTCGCCAACGATCTCGCGCCCGCCGAATTCCTCCATGACAATCTCGCCATCTCGACGAACCTCATTCATGCCGCCCATGTCTCCGGGGCACGGAAGCTGTTGTATCTGGGCTCTTCGTGCGTCTACCCGAAATTCGCGCCGCAGCCGATCGCGGAAGAGGCGCTTCTGACCGGCCCTCTCGAACCGACGAACCAATGGTACGCCATCGCGAAGATCGCCGGCCTGAAACTGTGCCAGGCCTATCGCCGTCAATATGGATCCGACTTCATCTCGGCGATGCCGACCAATCTGTACGGGCCGGGCGACAATTTCGACCTGTCGAGCAGCCACGTTTTGCCGGCACTGATCCGAAAGGCCCATGAGGCGCTGCGTCAGGGCCGCGACCATATCGAGGTCTGGGGCAGCGGCACGCCCCGGCGCGAGTTCCTGCATGTCGACGACTGTGCCGACGCGCTCGTGCACCTTCTGAAGAATTATTCGGCCGAGGAGCCGGTCAACGTTGGAACCGGACGGGACATCGCCATCGCCGACCTTGCCCGCCTGATCTCCGGGGTCGCGGGGCTTGCGGGTGAACCGGTCTTCGACCGGTCGAAACCGGACGGAACGCCGCGCAAGCTGCTGCATATGTCCCGGTTGACGGCGCTGGGCTGGTCGCCGTCCATTGAGCTGCGCGATGGTATCGAATCCACCTGGCAATGGTATCTGAAGAGCGTCGGATCGGCTTGACGGCGTCCGACTGCCCTGGTGCTAACGGGTCCGTATCGCGCGCAGGAAACGGCGGAGCGGTCCCTGCCGCGTACGATATTGGCGCATTGCGTAGTGGCCGTGCCGCGGCCGGCGCCGCGCCTCTTCCGGTCGTCGTTCGAGAATGGCGAAGAGGAAGTTTTCGTAGGCGTGGCGAAGTTCGCTCACGCGGTCATGGCCTCGCGGAAACACCGGGGCATTGAGCATGGCGAGCATGGCGTCGGGATCGTTGTCGATCTCGATCACGCGGCGTGCAACAGATGCCATGTCGGGAAACGCCCGCGCGTTGACGAACGAATCCGGATTGAATTCGTCGGCAATATCGGGGTCGCCCCAATAGATCGGGATGGTCCGGGCGGCAAACGCATCGGTGATTTTTTCCGTCGCGTAGCCGCTGTGCTCGGAATTCTCGAACGCGATGGTGAAACGGAACAACGACAGGAACCGCATCTTGGCTTCGTGGCGGCCGGCCTGCGGATACAGCTCATCGACCTTGGGGTGGTTGGAGAGGAACCGGCCCGCTGATATCACGGCGTGCAGGCGGTTCAGTTCATGAAAGAACGCCGCGCGTTCCGGCGAAGCGAAACGACGGTTGGAATAGACGAAATTGCAGAATTTCTGGCGGCTGGAGACAAAGTTCCGGTCGACGTCGGGGCGGTTGTGCAGGGTCTTCGCTTCGTCGGTCCCTGCGTACAGAGGGAAACGGACGTGGCGGTCGCCATAGTCGAGCTTCTCGAAGCTGACGGCATAGTCGCAGGCATTGAAATCGGGGGCGATGTTCTCGCCGGTGATGAAAATCTTGACGGCACGGTCGAACTTCGCCTCGGCGTGGCTGTTGCCGAAGCACGAGAAGATCAGGAAATCCGGATCGGTCTGATCGAAGACAAGCGTGCGCCGTGTGCGCAGAAGGCGGGTGACCGAATTGTCCTGCGGGTCGAAGCCCGGCCAGAAGTCGGCATATCCGATGCGTACCGGAGGCAGCGCCGCTGACGGCATGAGCGCTATGCTCCCGATAGGACCGCTCTGATCTTCTCGGCGTTTTCGGCCAAAATTTCGGGTTTTTCCATCGGCCCGCCCGCGTGGCGCAGCGAAATCCCGGAAAAGCGGGGAATGACATGAACGTGCAGGTGGAAAATCACCTGGCCGCCCGCCGGTTCATTGTATTGCGCGATAGTCACGCCATCAGCCCTGAACGCGGTCATGGCCGCGCGCGCCACCTTCTGCACTGTGCGCATCACCGCGGCCAGGCTTTCCGGATCGGCATCGAGAACGTTGCGCGCCGCCTTCTTGGGGATGACGAGGCAATGGCCGGCACCGCGCGGCATGATGTCCATGAAGGCGAAGGTGTCGTTGTCTTCGAAAATCTTGTGCGCCGGAATCTCGCCGCGCAAAATCTTGGCGAAGATATTGTCGTTGTCGTAGGGGTGGGTCATGACGATACCGCGTCCGCTTTGATCGGTGTCCGCCAGCCTTTTGCCGCGCCCATCGCGCCTTCGTCAATGAGACGGGTCAAATGAATCAATTCCTTCTCGCCGTCGCCATCCTCTCGGAAGTCTTCGCGACGTCCGCGCTCAAATTCTCCGACGGCTTCACCCGGCCGCTGCCGACGCTGCTGGCGCTCGCCGCCTACGGGATCGCCTTCTGGCTGCTCGCGATCGTGGTGCGCGTGCTGCCGGTCGGTGTCGTCTATGCGATCTGGTCGGGCGCGGGGGTCGTGCTGATCACGCTTCTGGGCTGGCTTGCCTTCCGCCAAGCCCTCGATGCGCCGGCGCTCATCGGCATGGGCCTGATCGTCGCGGGCGTGCTGGTCATCAATTTCATGTCGTCGACAATGACGCACTGAGGCCACCGTGGCCGGTGTCAAGAAAGGTCGATCAGGCCTTCGTCGACGAGGGTGCGGTGAAAACGGTCCCGCATCGGTGACCGGCAGTCGGCATAGGAGTCCGCACAGGCGTCCATCAGCGTGAGGCGCGTGGCGAAGACCGGATCGAGCGGCAAACCCGCGGCCGTGACCACCAATGTGGACAGGAACGCGGCGTCCACGAGGCGAGGGGCAGCAAACCCGGCCGGGAGATCCATGTTGATGGGCTCGACGGCAAAAAACGTTTCGCGAAGGCGCCGGTCAGTCCGCGGCAATCCGGTTATCTGTTCCGTAAACGACGGGTGGTGATCGCCGAACCGTACGAGCAGGGCCGGTTCACCATCCAGCAACTCGGCGAGCGAGGAGCGAAACCGCTCGCAAGCGTCGGCCGATGCGGCCAGGCGCGCCATGTATTCCCCGAATTCCGCGCTGCCGCTGTGAGCGGAAAATTCCTGTCGGACCGGGTCGTAGCCAGTTCCCAGTTGGCGGTGGCGCGTGTGCGGTCCGTGATTGGAAAGCGTCATCAGCGACAGGAACAAAGGACCCGCCGAAGTCCGGTCCCGCTCGATCTCCCGCAGGGCATGTTCGTAGATCGGCCCGTCATCATAGGATCGTTTCCACGATGCGAAATCGAATGGTGGAACCAACCGCGCAGGGTCGTCGATGCGCTCGAACCCGATGGACCGGTAGAACCGGTGGTGGCTGGGGGAGGGCACGACATCCGAGGTGACAAGGCTGGTCCGGTATCCCGCCGTCTTGAGAAAAGCGGGGAGGGAATGGCGGATTCGCCCGGCGAGAAGCTGGAACACGAATGGCGCATCGGCACCGAAGCAGAGCGACGACAGGCCGGCATAGACGGAAAATTCCGTCTGCCATGTGCCGCCGCCATAGATGTCAACCGCCAGCGTACCCGCAGCACTTCCAGGTGGCTTGAAGAACGGATCGAAACGCGCATCGGTCGGGAGATCGAGCAGGGCCGGATCGAAGGTCGATTCGTGCAGGACCATGACGATATGCGGCCGTCGGCTGTCGGGCGCGGCCGGGGCAGCGACGAGTGCCAAGGGTTGGTCGGCCATGCCGACAAGCGAGGGAATGGCTGACGGCCCGGCGCCGAGAAACGACGCGACGAAGAAGGACAGGTGGGCGCGGTCCTGAGTCAGCAACTGGGTGCGGAAGCGGCGGCGGTTGCCGCCGGCAACGAACGCAAGCCAGCCGGCCACGGCCGAAGCGGAGAAGAACACAATACGGGCCCAGAGCGCGGAGGGAGCATCGGCCAGATGCCACACCACCGTCGCAACGACGAGCGCTCCGGCGGCGACTGCCGCGATCAAGCGGAGGCTGGTGGCCCGATAGTCGGTGGCCACGATGTTGAGAGTATTCCGTGTTGCGTGGAGAAAGTCGCCGGCCACGAGATTGGTCCCGAGGAAGCGCTGCTTGCTTTTCGACGCAAGGCCAATCGCCCCGGTGACCAGAAGGGCAATCGCGAGCGCGTGCAGCGGACCCGGCACGAAAAGATGGATAAAGCTGAAAACGATGAGGAACGCGGCGGCGCCGAGGTGCCAGGTCGAGGGCTTCCCCTCAAGCCAGATCACCAATGCGGCAGCACTCGCGGCGCCGACGCTCGCCGGAATCCACTGGCCCAACTGCAAGATCTGCACTTTCCCCGTCCGGCGACGCCCCCGTCGACGCCTTGCTAGAGCCGTTTGTCTTCGAAGGGAAGCGGCTTTCGGGCGAGGACTTGCTCGCGTTACCGCCGCCGAGCAGCGATCAGGAGCGGTCGCGCCTGAACGGCCCCTGCGCGGTCAGCGCCTCGCCGATCTCCGCGATCTGCTCACGCTCATGCTCCAGATAGCGCGCCACGGCCTGTCGCAGTCCGGAATGGGCGATGAAGTGCGCCGAATGCACGGTAACCGGCAAATAGCCGCGCGCCAGTTTGTGCTCTCCCTGTGCGCCGGCCTCGACCCGTTCGAGCCCATGCGCGACGGCAAAATCGATGGCCTGATGATAGCAGAGTTCGAAATGAAGGTAGGGCTGCTCTTCGATTGTGCCCCAGTACCGGCCAAACAGAGCGTCCGAGCCGACGAAATTCAGCGCGCCGGCGACGTTTCGGCCGGCTCGCCGCGCCATCATGAGAACGATGTCGCCGGTCATGCGCTCGCCGATGAGCGAGAAGAAGGTCCGGTTGAGGTACGGGCGTCCCCATTTCCGCCCGCCAGTATCCATGTAGAAGGTGAAGAAGTCATCCCATGCGGCTTCGGTGAGGTCGCTGCCGGTCAGCCAGATGATGTCGATGCCGCCTGCGCGCGCCGCGTCGCGCTCCTTTCGCAGCGCCTTGCGCTTGCGCGAGGCAAGCGTGGACAGGAAGTCGGCATAATCGCGGTAGCCGCGATTGGCGAAGTGGAACTGCTGGTCGGTGCGTTGCAGCCAGCTTCGTTCGGCAAACGCGCCCTGGTCCGCCTCGTTCAGGAACGTCGCGTGGACGGAGGACGCTCCCATCTGGCCGTTCAGGGACTCAAGGCCGGCGACAAGGTGGCGCCGCGTGTCGTCGTTGCCGTCGCGCACGAGCAGGCGCGGTCCCGTCACCGGCGTGAACGGAACGGAGACCTGCAGCTTCGGGTAATATCGTCCGCCGGCCCGCTCGAACGCATCGGCCCAGCCGTGGTCGAAGACATATTCGCCCTGGCTGTGCGCCTTGACGTAGCAGGCGACGGCGCCGACCAATTGCCCGCTGGCATCGTCGAGCCGAAGATGCGCCGGGGTCCAGCCCGTACGCCCGCCGACCGATCCGGAATCCTCCAGCGCCGAGAGAAAGGCGTGCGAAACAAAGGGGTTGTACGGCTTGCCGGATTCAGATCGCGAAGTACCGTCGAGCCGCGCCCAGTCACCGGCGGCAAAGGCCGCCATGCCGGAAACGGCCGAAAGGCGTGGATCTCCGCTCACGTCAGCTCCGGCAGGAAACCCTCGAACGTCATCTGGTCGGCATGAGCGAAGGTCGCCTTTACCGCGGCGTCGTCGCGCACGGTCCAGGTGATAACCGGTCGCTTGAGCACGTTGCGGAAGAAAGCGACGAACGGGTTGGGAAGGTGATCCCAGGCGTAGGAGACGAAGTCGACGTCGTGGGCGAGCATCGAGAAATGCGCTTCCATATCGGCCGGCTTCATGCCCCAGGCGGTGAGGCCGCCCGGAACGCTGGGTGCGTCGGTACGGAAGCGGCGCACCAGCCAGTGGTCGAACGACATGATCGCCGCCTCACCCTGGTAGGCGCCGAGCCGCTTGCCGACCGCGGCGACAAGCCCGTCATCATGGCCCACCGTGCCCTTCAGTTCGATGACCAGCGGCACGCGACCGCCGACGAGGTCGAGCATGTCGTCGAGCGATGGCACGCGGTCGGCGGTGCCGCCGATGGCGAACGACCGCATCTGCGATGCCGTGTGCTCATGCAGATGGCCGTCCAGCCCGGTCAGGCGTTTCAGCTCCGAATCGTGGAAGACGACGGGGACGCCGTCGCCGGTCATGCGGACGTCGCATTCGATGGAATAGCCGGCGCGCGCTGCCGCCTCGAAGGCTGACAGCGTGTTTTCCCAGCGGATCTTGTTCAAGTCATGCAGGCCGCGATGGGCAATCGGCCGGCGTGTCAGGAATGCGGTATCGCTCACGCCGCCACCTCGATGATGGCCTCGATCTCGACGGCGGCGTTCAACGGCAGCGACGCCATCCCCACTGCCGAACGGGCGTGGCGCCCGGCCTCGCCAAGCACCTCGACGAGAAGATCGGAGGCGCCATTGGCGACGAGATGCTGCTCGGTGAAATCGGCGGTCGATGCGACAAAGACCGAAATCTTGACGATCCGGGCGATGGCGGACAGGTCGCCGAGCGCGACCCTCGCCTGGGCAAGGATGTTGACGGCGCACCATTTGGCGGCTTCGCGCCCTTCGGCCGTGGTCAGATCGCGCCCGAGCAGGCCCGTCGCCGAGAGCTTGCCGTTGCGGAAAGGCAGTTGCCCGGCGGTGAACAGGAGATTGCCCGATCGGGCGAAGGGCACATAGTTGGCTGCCGGCGCCGCCGCGGCGGGCAGGGTGATGCCGAGCCGGGCAAGGTTGTCTTCGATGCTGGACAAGGGAGCGTCTCCATAACGACCGTCGATTCGGGGCGATCCTCGCAAATCGCCGTTCGGTAGTGTCTCAGTTTGAAATCCAGCCTGATTGACGACGCTATCGAATCCGGACGCAAACTTCTATATGCTTAGCGGAAAGCATTAGGAGGTTTGCGTGATTGAAGACATCCGAAAAAGTGAGAAAGGCGGCAATACCGCCTATCTGAATATCGGCGCATGGTATGACGCGGCTACCGATCAAATCCACCTTACGTTGCCGCATTCTGGATGGTTCCATACGACCGTCACCGGGAAAGAGTCGAGCAAGCGCGGTCATCCAAATCTATACGCTAAGCTCGCGCGTGCCCTCAAAGAAGCTGGTGTTCCAGGCCCCGAAGTCTCGGAGGCTGAATAATGCCCACCGGACCTAAAGGCCAGAAGCGCCCCGCCGACGTGATCAGCAATGCCGTCCGCGTCATGCGCATTGCCACTGGCGAGGAAGCCGACGACGTAGTTGACGACGGCAAGGACGCCGCCGCGAAGGAGCTTGGCCGCAAGGGCGGGAAAAGGCGAGCCGAGAACATGTCGGCAGAACGGCGCGCGGAAATTGCCAAGATGGCGGCGGAAAGCCGGTGGCGCACGCGCGAGGAATAATCTTCGGAATATTTTTCTTGTTTTTTGTCCGACTATGCGGCATGGTGGGCGCTCCATAGGAGAGCCCCATGCCAGAACGCAGCATGACCGAAATCCTCGAAAACCTCGGGGATGAAATCGTCTCCGAACTCGATGAGATAGCGCGAGCCGCACACCAGCGGTTTCGTACGTATAGCCCCGAAGTATTGGTTGAGTTGGACGTGCGCGCGCAGGCTGCGTGCACCTATGCCCATATGCTCGCCGAAGGCGACCGGCGGTTTTTGGGGCGACCCCGCGTCAGAACCATCGACCTGCGCGGACTGAAGCTGTGGCATTTCGAAGATGCCGACGTAGTTATCCGCCTCAAGAAGATGGATGAAGACGGGCGGAGCCGGAATTACCCGACCAAGCAGGCCAAGGCTTTTGATCGGCAGGTGGATTTGCCCGGCCTACCTTCGCCCCCTGTGCGGCTGACGGCAGGATACCTCTTGGACGCGACCGGCGCGCAGTTGGTCCGCGCCCAGATCGCTATGCCATCGGGTCGCGACACCCTCTGGTGTGCTGCCATCGTTCCGCGAGAGGACCGCGTGGAAGGTGAACGAATTTGGATTGATGCGACCCGTCAGGCGCGCGCTTTCTGAGATCATGGACAAGTTCAATCATAACATGATGACGCTCGCGCGCGATGCGCGCGGGCTTACGCAGGCCGAACTTGCCGACCGGATGAAGGTCGGACAGGGTACTCTTTCAAAGTATGAGACAGGCTTCTCCGAGCCACCATCGGAGTTTGTAGACCTTCTTGCTACCGAACTTGGATTCCAGCGGCCGTTCTTTTTCGAGCCCGGCCGCCCTTATGGCCTCCCGCCATTCCATTATCGTCGCCGGAAAAAGCTGTCCGCGAAAGCGCTCGCGCGGATCGTCGCCGAAATGAACATTCGCCGTCTTCACATATCGAAGATGCTGGTTTCGTTCTCGATGCGCACGAACGCTTTCATCCCGGAAATTGATCCGAACGATTACCGGGGCAAGGGTCGGGCGCCAGTTACGCCGGAGGAGGCAGCGAGGGTCGTCCGCGACATGTGGATGCTTCCGGCTGGGCCAATTCCCAACATGATTGAGTTGCTGGAGGGCAATGGCGGTATCGTCATACCCTGTGATTTCGGCACCGATTTGTTGGATGCAATGAGCCAACGCATTGACGGACTGCCGGTCCTCTTTTTCGTCAACATAAACGCGCCAGCGGATCGCATCCGGCACACGTTGGCGCATGAGTTGGGTCATATGGTTCTTCACACAACGCAGGTGAAGAGCGACGAAGAAATGGAGAATGAAGCCGACGAGTTCGCGGGGGCGTTTTTGGTTCCGGCCAATGAGATCAGGCCTCAACTGCGCAAGTTCGATCTCAGGCAACTGGCGAATTTAAAGCTTTATTGGAAGGTCTCTATGGCGGCCCTTGCCGTAAGGGCCAGCCGATTAAATCTAATTACACCGTATCAGAGTAAGATGTTTTGGATCGAGATGAGTAATCTCGGCTACAGGAAGCGCGAACCGAATGAGCCGCAACGCGAGAACCCATCGTTGTTGCGTCATATGGTTTCCTTCCACCTCAAAAAGCTCGGATACTCGACGGCTGAGATGGCAAAGCTCCTGCATTTAAACGAGTCAGAGTTTACGGAGATGTATCGCGCCGATATCTTGGGGCAAGCAACCAACGGGCGGCCAGCACTTCGCCTCGTAAATTGATGAACTTTTATGCTTGACACTAAGCATAAAAGTTCACATATATGGGGCATGAACAAGCTGCCCCTGAAAACCCGCGTCCAAATCCTCACCCTGCTTTGCGAGGGATCGTCCATGCGGTCGATCTCCCGCATTTGCGACGTGTCAATCAACACGGTGTCGAAGCTGTTGGTCGACGCGGGACGGTTCTGCGCCGGCTTCCATGACGCCAAGGTTCGCGCCGTGAAGGCGAAGCGGGTTCAGGTCGACGAGATTTGGTCGTTCGTCGGCGCGAAGCAGAAGAACGTCCCGGCGATGAAGGCTCCTGTCGATGGCGCTGGCGACGTCTGGACGTGGACGGCTATCGAGGCGGACACCAAATTGATCGTCTCGCATTTCGTCGGCGGCCGCGACGGCGAATGCGCGCTGGCGTTCATGGACGATGTGGCATCGCGACTGGCGAACCGCGTCCAGCTTACCAGCGACGGACACAAGGCCTATCTGGAATCCGTCGAAGCAGCGTTTGGAGCCGATGTTGACTACGCCATGCTGGTAAAGCTCTACGGCGAAGCGCCGGAAGGCGGCAAGGGCCGCTACAGCCCGGCCGAATGCACCGGCACTCGCAAGACGCGGATCGAAGGCAAGCCTGACATGGCACATGTCAGCACGTCCTATGCCGAGCGCCAGAACCTTACGATGCGCATGTCCATGCGGCGCTTCACGCGGCTCACCAATGCCTTCTCAAAGAAGTTCGACAACCATGCGCACATGGTCGCGATCTACGCCGTTCACTACAATTGGCTGCGCATCCACAAGTCGCTTCGCGTCACCCCGGCGATGGCGGCGGGACTGACTGACAAGTTGCTGTCTTGGGAAGATATTGCCACAATGATGGACGCCGAAGCGCCCAAGCCGGGACCGCGCGGGCCATACAAAAAGCGCGGCGCGGAAAATTCAAACTGAGACACTACCCGCCGTTCTTCTGCCATGACTTTTTTACAGGAAGGGGCCACAGTGCGACAACGCTGTGTCGATGGCGAAGCGCCCGTGCCCCTGGAGTCCCGATGCCCATGATCCGCCTTGCCGTCGCCGGCCTGCTGCTGACCGCCGCCAATGTCCCGGCACTTGCCGGCGCGCCATTGGCTGCGCACCGCGCCGTCTACGACCTGACGCTCGACCGCGCTTCCGACCGGTCCGGCATCCGGGGTTTGACCGGGCGCATGGTGTACGAGTTCGCCGGATCGCCATGCGAAGGCTACACGGTCAATTTCCGTTTCGTCACCAAGATCGCGACCGAAGAACAGCAGCGGCTGACGGACGAGCGCACCACGACCTATGAGGATGGCGACGGAAAATCCTTCCGTTTCGTGACGCAATCCTATGTCGACCAGGCTCTGGACAAGGAAGTACGCGGCAACGCCACCCGCCAGAACGATGCGCTGACCGTGAACCTGGAAAAGCCGGATCCACAGGAAGTAAACCTTCAGGCGACGTTTTTCCCGACCAGCCACATGCTCGACATGATCCGCCGCGCCGAGGCCGGCGAGAATTTCTACGAAACGACACTCTTCGACGGTTCCGTCGACGCCGACCGGGCGATGACCACGACGGTCATCGTCGGCAGGCAGTCGCAAAGCACGGCCGACGACCCGGAGGCCAAAGCCTACGGCGTGGTGCAGCCGGCGCCGTATTGGCCCGTGACCGTCGCGTATTTCGATCCCAAGGATGAGCAGGGCGGCGAAACGCCGACCTACCGGATCGAGTTCAAGCTGCAAGCCGACGGCATCACCCGCGACCTGGTCATGGACTACGGCGATTTCGTCATGCGCGGCAAACTCGTCGACCTCGCGGTGATGAAGCCGTCCGCCTGCGAAACCAAGGCCGACTGAACGTCGCCGACGGATGCACGCGTCCTGGGCGATGGCAGCGTTTCGGACAGGCGCTCTGCCGAAAAAATATGCATCTGGCAAAAAAGCCCACGCAACAGGCGGGAGCCGACGCGATTCTGCTTGCAATTTGCGGGGCAGGGCATTGAACTTGCTTTGAAACGGGGGTTCTGGTGGCCGCTTTTGACGAGATGCGCCCGGCAGACGGGGAAATTCGCGGTCCTTACGCCGGCTATGACGCCTGGCTGAAGCAGCAGGAGCCGCGGCAACTCATCGACAATGCGCGCGACGCGGAGGAAGTCTTCCGCCGCACAGGCATTACCTTCGCGGTCTATGGCGAACAGGAAGCGGCCGAACGCCTGATTCCCTTCGATATCGTGCCGCGCATCCTGTCCGGGCGAGAATGGCGCCGGCTGGCGCAGGGAATCGAACAGCGTGTTGTCGCCATCAATGCATTCCTTGACGACATCTATCATCGCCAGGAAATCGTCCGCGCCGGCCGCATGCCGATCGAACTGATCGCGGGAAACGAGGCGTTCCTGCCCGAGATGATCGGGGTCAAGCCGCCGGGCGGCGTCTACACCCACATCGTCGGCACCGATATCGTGCGCACCGGCGAGAACGAATTCCTGGTCCTCGAGGACAATGCTCGCACGCCCTCCGGCGTCTCCTACATGCTGGAGAACCGCGAGACGATGATGCAGCTCTTCCCCGAGCTGTTCCACGACATCAAGGTCCGCCCCGTCGCCAACTATCCAGAATTGCTGCGTGAATCGCTTGCCGCCGTCAGCCCAGCCGGGTCGCGTCACCCACCGACCATCGCGGTTCTGACCCCCGGCATTTACAACTCGGCCTATTTCGAGCACGCCTTCCTTGCTGACCAGATGGGCGTGCAGCTTGTCGAGGGCTCCGACCTGCGTGTCATCGACGGCGCGGTGGCCATGCGCACCACGCTCGGCTACCAGCGCGTCGACGTGCTCTACCGCCGCGTCGACGACGCTTTTCTCGATCCGCTGACTTTCAAGCCGGATTCGGCGCTGGGCGTTCCCGGCATCATGGATGTCTATCGCGCCGGGCGCATCACCATCGCCAATGCACCGGGCACCGGCATCGCGGACGACAAGGCGATCTACTCCTACATGCCGGACATCGTGGAGTTCTATACCGGTCGCAAGCCGATCCTCTCCAACGTGCCGACCTGGCGCTGCTCGGAGCCGTCGAGCCTCAAATACGTGCTGGAGCACATCAACGAACTGGTGATCAAGGAGGTCCACGGCTCCGGCGGTTACGGCATGCTGGTGGGGCCTGCCGCCTCGAAGAGGGAGACGGAAGCCTTCCGCGAGAAACTCGTGGCAAAGCCCGGCAACTACATTGCGCAGCCGACGCTGGCGCTGTCCACCGTGCCGATCCTCACCGAAAAGGGCCTGGCGCCGCGCCACGTCGATCTCCGGCCCTTTGTCCTGGTCTCGGATCGCGTCCGCATCGTTCCCGGCGGTCTGACGCGCGTGGCGCTGAAGGAAGGCTCGTTGGTGGTCAACTCCTCCCAAGGCGGCGGCACGAAAGACACCTGGGTTTTGGACGATTAGTGATGTTGCTAGGTCGCACTGGTCAAGGCCTCTATTGGTTGAACCGCTATGTGGAGCGGGCAGAGAACATGGCGCGCCTGTTGGAAACGGGCCTGCGCATGTCATTGACCTCGACCGCGGGCGCCGATGAATGGGGATCGGTCATCCAGAGCGCGGCGGCTGAGGACGCCTATCACGCCAAGCACGGCGAATTCGACGAAGACCGCGTGGTCGATTTCGTCCTGCGCGACCCCGACAATCCCTCAAGCGTCATGTCGTGCCTGGAAGCCGCGCGCAACAATGGCCGCATGGTCCGCACCGCGCTGACGCGCGATACATGGGAAAGCCTCAACGAAGCCTGGCTGGCGGCCAAGCGGATGCTCGGGCGGAAAGTCGAGCGGCGCGCCCTTCCGAAAGTCCTCAGCGGCATCAAGCGCGAAACCGCGCTCTTCCGAGGGGCGTACTACAACACGCAGCTGCGCAACGAGATCTTCGATTTCTGCCAGCTTGGAACCTATATCGAGCGCGCCGACAACACCGCGCGCATCCTCGACGTCAAATATTACGTACTGTTGCCGTCGGTGACGTGGGTGGGGTCGACGCTCGACAACTACCAGTGGGAGACGATCCTGCGCTCGGTGTCGGCGCACCGCGCCTATCGTTTCGTCTACGATGCGCAGTACGAGCCGCAGAACATTGCCGACTTCCTCATCCTCAATCCACGCATGCCGCGTTCGCTCGCCTTCTGCGTGCGCTTTGTCGACGAGTCGTTGTCGTTCCGCGCCCGCGACTATGGTGCCCGTCACGACTGCCATGTTACGCTCGATACGATGAAGGCGAAGCTTGCGGTGAATTCGGTCAAGGACATCTTCGACGTCGGACTGCACGAGTTCCTCGGCGAATTCATTGCCGACAACAACAAGCTCGGCGCAGAGATCGCGGCGGCGTATCGCTTCGATTGAGGAACGATGAAAGTCTCCATCAATCACCGCACGGTCTATTCCTACGATGCTCCGGTCCGCTATGCGCTCCAGCGGTTGCGTCTCGTGCCGACGAGCGGACGCCTGCAGACCGTTGTCGAATGGTCGCTGGAGGTCGAGGGCGCCGATCGCGAAGTGAGCTTTGTCGACGCTTTCGGCAATACGAGCTGGTTGGTCTCCGCTCACGGCGAGCCGCATGAGATCGTCATCACCGCGTCGGGCGAGGTGGAGACGATTGACCGGGCCGGCGTGCAGGGCTCCCATGTCGGTCATGCGCCGCTCTGGTTGTTCCAGCGCCCGACGCCGCTGACGCTCGTGGGCGAGCGGACGGTATCGGTCGTCGAAGCGGCGGGTGGCGCGGATGCGCTGACCGTCCTCCACGCCATCAACGAGGCGCTTGCCGACGCCATTGTCTGGGAACCGGGATCGACCGAGGTCCATATGTCGGGGGAAGAGGCGCTGCAATTGGGCAGGGGGGTCTGCCAGGACCACGCCCATGCATTCATTGCCGCCGCGCGCATGCTCGGACATCCGGCGCGTTACGTCTCCGGCTACCTCCTGCGTGACGATGCGGTGGAACAGGCGGCAAGCCATGCCTGGGCGGAAGCCCATGTCGACGGGCTCGGATGGGTGGGGTTCGATCCGGCGAACCGCCAGTCCCCGGACGGCCGATATGTCCGCCTCGCGGTCGGGCGTGACTACCGCGATGCGATGCCGGTATCCGGCATCGTCCTTGGTGCGACGCGCGAGACCCTTGCGGTCACCCTCACCGTGGAGCAGTAGATAGCATCGCCGCTGCCGGAATCGTTTCATGACATATTGCGTAGGCCTAAAGACCGACCAGGGATTGCTGTTCATGTCGGATACCCGCACCAACGCGGGTGTCGACGCGGTTTCGACCTTCCAGAAAATGCATGTCTGGGAGGAGCCCGGCGAGCGCGTGATCGTGCTCCTGTCCTCGGGCAACCTGGCGACGACCCAGGGCGTGGTCAGCCTGCTCGACGAGCGCTCCAAGGCGCCGACCGAGCGCGCACCCTACCTTCTCGATACGCAGTCGATGTTCCAGACGGCGAAGCTCGTTGGCGAGACGCTGCGCGAGGTCATCGCCGCCTCGACCCCGCAGGGCCAGAAGCAGGACGCCTTCGGCGCCCATTTCGTCCTTGGCGGCCAGATCCGCGGCACGGCGCCGCGACTCTTCCTCATCTATCCGGAAGGCAACTTCATCGAGGCGACCGACGACACGCCCTTTTTCCAGATCGGCGAGACGAAATACGGCAAGCCGATCCTGTTGCGGGCCTATGAGCGGACGATGAGCTTCGAGCAGGCAACGAAACTGCTGACGGTCTCCTTCGATTCGACGGTCAAGTCGAACCTGTCGGTCGGCCTGCCCCTCGACATGCTGTGGTACGTCGCCGACACCTACAAGGTGAGGCTGCGCAAGCGCATCTCCGGCGAGGACCCCTATTACCGGGTGATCTCCGACGGCTGGGGACAGGCGCTGCGCAATGCCTTCGGGAGTCTTCCCGATTATCCGGGCGGCTGACAACCAGGCCGCGGCCGCTGCGGCGGCCGTCGACGACCGCCAGCGCACCGCGGGTCGGGGCCGCTTGGTCGTGGCGCGGCGCGATGGTGCCAATCGCCTCGAAACGCTGTTCCAGGACGGTGCCGCGAAAATCCGCTTTCCCGATGCGGCTGCCGCTGCTCCGTTCGAAGCCGTGCTGATCACCACATCGGGCGGTCTGACCGGCGGCGATCGCATGGACTGGGAGGTCGCTGCGGGAGCGGGAACCTCGGTGGTCCTGACGACCCAGGCGTCGGAGAAGATCTATCGGGCCGGCGACGGCGAGGCGCGGGTCGGCATCGACCTCGCGGTCGCTTCCGGCGCTTCGCTTTCCTGGTTGCCGCAGGAAACGATCCTTTTCAACGGTGCGGCGTTGCAGCGAACCATCTCGGTTGGACTGGAGCGCCATTCCCGCCTCCTGCTGGCCGAGCCACTGGTGTTCGGCCGGCGCGAAATGGGCGAGGCGGTGAGGTCGGTTCGCCTGCGCGACCGCTGGCGGATCAGCGTCGGCGGCGATCTCGTCCACGCCGAGGATCAACGGCTGGAAGGCGACGCATCGGCAATCCTCGCCAGGGCAGCCATCGGCGGTGGCGCTTCCGCCTTCGCCAGCCTCCTGTTGGTCGAGGATGCTGCAGAACGCTGGATCGATCCGGTCCATTCGCTGCTTGCCGGTAACGATGGCGTCGTCGGCGGCGCCAGTACATGGCGAGTGGGAGAAACTGGCAAGCTTCTTGCGAGAATCGCCGCAAAGGACGGATATTGTCTGCGCAAGGTGCTGCAGCCGCTGCTAGCACTGCTCAACGGGCGGGCAGGATTGCCCAGGATTTGGGCGACGTGAGAGGGGAAGGCCAGTGCACCTGACACCCAGGGAAAAGGACAAGCTGCTGATCGCGATGGCCGCGGTGGTCGCGCGCCGCCGTCTGGAGCGCGGCGTCAAGCTCAATCACCCCGAAGCGATTGCGCTGATCTCGGATTTTGTCGTCGAAGGCGCCCGTGACGGCCGTCCGGTCGCCGAGCTGATGGAGGCAGGCGCCCACGTCGTCTCCCGCGACCAGGTGATGGAAGGCATTGCCGAGATGATTCACGAGGTTCAGGTCGAAGCCACGTTCCCCGACGGAACGAAGCTTGTTACCGTTCACCAGCCGATCCGATGAGGTCCGTCATGAAACGCCTTGTTCTGCCTGCCTTGCTTCTTTCGTCACCGGCATTCGCCCATGAAGGCTTGATGGCGCATAGCCACCCGCATGCCGACTATGGCTTGGCGCTTCTCGCCGTCGTGGCCCTGGTCGCCGTCGGGGCCCTCGTTTCGCTGCCGAAGCTGAAGGAAATGGCAGCACGGAAGCGCCGCGATGATTCCCGGTGAAGTGCTGCCCGCCAAGGGCCAAATCGAACTGAACACCGGTCGCGAGACGGTTTCGCTCGTTGTCGCCAACACCGGCGACAGGCCGGTCCAGGTCGGCTCGCATTATCACTTCGCCGAGGTCAATCCGGCCCTTTCGTTCGATCGCGCCGCGGCGCGCGGAATGCGCCTCGATATTGCCGCCGGTACGGCAGTGCGCTTCGAGCCGGGCCAGAAGCGCGATGTCACCCTGGTGCCGATCGGCGGCGCCCGCCGCATCTTCGGCTTCCGCCAGGATGTCATGGGGAACCTGTGAAGCCCGCCGCGCTGCTCTCCCTCCTTGTTCTTCTCGCCGCGCCGGCGTGGGCCGGTGACGAGGAGGACATTGATTGCTCCGACATGACCAATCTCCCGCAGCAGGAAATGAACTACTGCGCGGCGAGAGACTATGAGGCGGCGGACGCCGAACTGAACGCGGTGTGGAAGGACGCGGTCGCCGCGGCGATGCAGTACGACAAGGACCTCAAGGAAATGGGCGACGACGGACGCCCCGGCTACGAGGACACGCTGCGCAAGGCGCAGCGCGCATGGATCACCTATCGCGACGCCTGGTGCGACTATGAAGGTTTCGAGGCGCGCGGCGGAACGCTGGAGCCGCTGCTGATCGCCGGGTGCCTCGCCGATCTGACGCGTGCCCGCACCAAGGACCTGAAGGACGTGCTGGAAGGGCTGGGCAACTGACATGAGTGCGGGCGCCAGCGGCGGATGGAATGCGCCGGCCCCGAACCGGTTCCGCAACATCCTGTTCCAGGTCGCCTATTGGGGTACTTCCGTCTTTTTCGTGATCCTCGCCTTGCCGCTTCTTCTCGTGCCGGGCCGGCAGATCCTGATGGCCTGGCTGAAACTCTACGCGGGCACGATGGTGTTCTGGATGCGGACAATCTGCGGTGTCCGCCTGGAGGTGCGTGGCCGCGAGCGCGTGCCGGAAGGCCCCAGCATCATCGCCTCCAAACACCAGAGCTGGGGCGATGGCTACTGCATGTTCTCGCAGTTCGACGACCTGGCTTTCGTCACCGGCGACCATCTGGAGAAGCTGCCGCTGGTCGGCTCGATTCTGCGCAAGATGCAGGCGATCGTGGTGGCGAGCTGCGGCGGGACGGAATCGCGCGCCGCGCTGATGGATGAGGACATGCTCAGCGCCCGCCAGCAGGGCCGCCGCATCCTGATCTATCCCGAAGGCCGCCTCGTCCCCGTCGGCCACTACATGCCCTACCGCAAGGGCGTCTTCCACATGTACGAGGCCTATGGCTGCCCGGTCGTGCCGGTGGCGACCAATCTCGGACTGTTCTGGCCGCTCAACAAATGGACGCTGCGGCCGGGCGTCGCCGTCAACGAGTTCCTCGAGCCGATCCCGCCCGGCTTGCAGAAAGCGGAGTTCATGGCGCTGTTGCACGAACGGGTCGAGTCCGCTTCGCTGGCGCTGCTGCCGACCGGCTTCCCGATCCCCGAGAACCGCGAAATCCCCCACGACCTGGCCCCGAAATCCTGAGTTCGATACAAGCGAGAAACGCCCATGCCCGCCACCATTTCCCGCGCCGCCTACGCCGCCATGTATGGACCGACCGTCGGCGATCGCGTCCGTCTGGCGGACACCGATCTCTTCATTGAGGTCGAGAAGGATTTCACCATCTATGGCGAGGAGGTGAAGTTCGGCGGCGGCAAGGTCATCCGCGACGGCATGGGGCAGGGGCAGGCGAGCCGGGCCGAAGGCGCGGTGGACACCGTCATCACCAACGCGCGGATCGTCGACTGGACCGGCATCGTCAAGGCCGATATCGGGCTGAAGGACGGCCGCATCGCCGCCATCGGCAAGGCCGGCAATCCGGACACGCAGCCCGGCGTCACCATTGTCATCGGTCCCGGTACGGAGATCATCGCCGGCGAGGGCAGGATCCTCACCGCCGGCGGCATGGACGCGCACATTCACTACATCTGCCCGCAACAGATCGAGGAAGCGCTGATGAGCGGCGTGACCTGCATGCTGGGCGGCGGCACCGGCCCGGCGCACGGCACGCTCGCCACCACGTGTACGCCCGGCCCGTGGCATCTCGCGCGCATGATCGAGGCGGCCGACGCTTTCCCGATGAACCTCGCCTTCGCCGGCAAGGGCAATGCCGCGCTGCCCGGCGCGCTGGAGGAAATGGTGCTCGCCGGCGCCGCGTCGCTGAAGCTGCACGAGGACTGGGGCACGACGCCCGCCGCCATCGACAACTGCCTGCGCGTCGCCGATACCTTCGACGTGCAGGTGATGATCCACACCGATACGCTGAACGAGAGCGGTTTTGTCGAGGAGACGGTGAAGGCCATTGCGGGCCGAACCATCCACGCCTTCCACACCGAAGGGGCGGGCGGCGGCCATGCGCCCGACATCATCAAGGTCTGCGGATTGCCGAACGTCATTCCGTCCTCGACCCACCCGACGCGGCCCTACACGATCAACACCATCGCCGAGCATCTCGACATGCTGATGGTCTGCCACCACCTCGACGCCCGCATTCCCGAGGACATCGCCTTCGCCGAGAGCCGCATCCGCAAGGAGACCATCGCGGCCGAGGACATCCTGCACGACATGGGCGCCTTCTCCATCATCTCGTCGGACAGTCAGGCGATGGGCCGCGTCGGCGAGGTGCTGATCCGCACGTGGCAGACCGCCGACAAGATGAAGCGCCAGCGCGGGCGGCTGCCGGACGAAAAGGGCGACAACGACAATGTCCGCGTGCGCCGCTACATCGCCAAATACACCATCAACCCGGCCATCGCCCACGGCATGGGCCGCGAAATCGGCTCGGTCGAGGTGGGAAAACGCGCCGACCTCGTGCTGTGGTCGCCCGCCTTCTTCGGCGTCAAGCCGGAGATGGTGCTGATCGGCGGCACCATCGCCGCCGCCCCGATGGGCGACCCGAACGCCTCGATCCCGACGCCGCAGCCGGTGCACTACCGGCCGATGTTCGGCGCCTATGGCAAGGCGCTGACCAACTCGTCGGTGACCTTTGTGTCGAAGGCGGCGCTCGACACCGGCCTGCCCGGCCGCCTCGGCGTCGGAAAGCAGATGGTGGCGGTGGAAAATACCCGCGACGGCATCTCCAAGGCGTCGATGAAGCTCAACGACGCCACACCGCATATCGAGGTCGACCCGGAACTCTACGAAGTCCGCGCCGACGGCGTGCTGCTCACCTGCGAGCCGGCGACGGTATTGCCGATGGCGCAACGGTATTTCCTGTTCTGAAACGCCGCTTCGTCATCCGCCCGGAAGTCTGCTAGAAAGAGCCGGGGCTTTTCCCGCGCGAGGTCGGACGGCGAATATCCGGCGCCGCGCGGAGCGGGATCATGGCTGTGCAGATCACCGATGTCAGGCCGGGTGCGGCTGTCCGCACGGGCGAAGTTGCGTTGGCGCCTGTGGCGCTCACGGCGAGCGATGCTGTACGTGCGGCTTTGGCGGGAATCGGCCGCACCGAGGACATCCGCTTCTCGCCCGACGATCGCCGCCTCGCCGTGGCGGCGTTCTTCGCCAACGCCATCTACGTCTTCGACGTCGCAATCGATTGGACCGGCGATGTGCCGCGCGTGGCGCTGGGGGATTTCGTCGCGATCCGTTCGCCAGCCTTCCGCCATCCGCACGGCGTCGACTTTCTCGACGATTCGACGCTGGTAGTCGCCAGCCGGGCTGGCGCCGTGGACATTGTCCGTGTTCCACGCCTGTCGGGCGAAGGTGAAGCGGTCGCCTGCAAACCCTTGCGCACGATCGGCTGGGCGAGTCTCGGTCACCGCATCCGGTCGCCGGGTTCGGTGGCGGTGACGCGTGTTGGGCGCCGCGTCGCCGAAATCCTTGTCTGCAACAATTATCGCGACCGCGTGACCAGCCATGTGTTCGACGTCGGCCGGTCGTGGGCGCCGGCGTGGAACCGGGTGGCGCTGCGGCGCGGCTTGGCCGTTCCGGACGGCATAGCGGCGAGCCCCGACGGGTCGTGGATCGCCGTGAGCAATCACCAATCGGCAAGCGTCCTGATTTTTGATGGACGGGACGGACTGCGGCGGGACCCGGAGGCGGTCGGATCCCTGCACGGGGTTTCCTATCCGCACGGTCTCCGCTTTTCGCCCGACGGGCGGCGGATCTACGTCGCCGATGCGGGCTCGCCATTCGTCCATCTTTACGAGAACGACGGTGACTGGCGCGGCTCCCGCGGGCCTGCGCGTTCGCTAGCGGTCATCGACCCGGCCGCGTTCCACGCCGGCGCGCTGAGCCCGGAGGAGGGTGGGCCGAAGGGCATCGATTTCGACGCCACTGGGAGGCTGCTCGTGACAACCTGCGAAAACCAGCCTCTGGCGTTCTTCAGCCTCGTCGGACTGCCCGCGGCAAGCGCCTGAATTCTCGGGAAATCCATTCCTTGCATCAACATGCCGCATTGCAGCATGGCGCGCGCTTGCGGGAAAATTGAACGCTTCCAAACTTCAACTGGCGGGCGCATCGACGCGCCGGCCGCATTTGCATACCGGAGAATGATCATGCTCGGCAGACGGGTCCCGAAAGTCACCTTCCACACCCGCGTCCGCGACGAATCCATCGGCGGATCGAACCCCTTTCGCTGGCAGGACGTGACCAGCGACGATTACTTCAAGGGCAAGCGCGTCGTGATGTTCTCGCTGCCGGGCGCCTTCACGCCGACCTGCTCGACCTACCAGCTGCCCGACTATGAAAAGCTGTTTGGGGATTTCCAGGCCAAGGGCATCGACGACATCTACTGCATCTCCGTCAACGACGCCTTCGTCATGAACGCCTGGGGCAAGTCGCAGGGCGTCAAGAACGTCAAGCTGATCCCGGACGGTTCAGGCGAATTCACCCGCAAGATGGGCATGCTGGTCCGCAAGGACAATCTCGGCTTTGGCCTGCGCTCCTGGCGCTACGCGGCTGTCATCGACGATGGCGTCGTGACGAAGTGGTTCGAGGAGGAAGGCTACTCCGACAACTGCCAGGACGATCCGTATGGCGCGTCGTCGCCGCAGAACGTGCTGGCCAATCTCGACGAGCCGGACTCGATCGCCGCCTGAGCGACAGCCGTCCGCGGACTCTCGACCCCGGCGCCTGAGCGCCGGGGTTTTTCGTTGCGTCGCAGCAAATCGGATTGCATCGCCGACTTTTCTCGTCGACAGTTGGGCGAGGGAGCCGATCATGATCTATGTCGTCGCCACGCTGACCATCGAACCCGGTTCGGCCGAAACACTGAAGGCCGCGGCGCAGCCGGCCATTGCCGCCACACGCGCCGAAAAGGGCTGCATTTCTTACGACCTCTTCCACTCGGTGAGCGATCCCGAGACAATGGTGTTCGTCGAGCGCTGGGAGACACGCGCCGACCTTTCGGCCCACGCCAGACAGCCGCATCTGAAAGCCTGGCGCGAGGCATCGGACCCGCTGCTGTTGCGCAAGGTGATCGAGATCATCCATCCCGAAAAAATCGAAACGTTTTGAGGCGAAGATGTACAAGGTTGCCGGATCGAAGGGCTCGCGGATCGGTCGCGTGCTGTGGATGCTGGAGGAACTGGGCGAGGCCTACGAGATCGTGCCGATGAAGCCCGGTTCGCCGGAGGCGAAGGCGCTGAACCCCACTGCGCGCGTGCCGATCCTTCTCGACGGCGATCTGGTGCTGTGGGATTCCGCCGCGATCTGCCTCTATCTGGGCGAAAAGCATCCGGAAAAAGGTCTGGCGGCTCGTTCGCTGGCCGAGCGCGCGCGCATGGATGCGTGGATGCATTTTCTCCAGTCCGAGCTGGAAATGCCGATGTGGAACAAGCTCAAGCATCGCCTGCTGCTGCCGCCGGAACTGAGAGTCGAAGTCGGTCCCTGGGTGACGTGGGAATTCGCCCGCGACGCCGAGGCGCTGGAGGTTCGCCTCGGCGCCGGACCGTTTGCTCTCGGCGATCGTTTCACCGCCGTCGACGTGCTTCTCGGCCATGTCCTGCAATGGGCGCGTAGCGCCAAGTTCGAGCCGTTTCCCGATGGCGTTTCGGCCTATGCCGAGCGTGTCTGGTCTCGCCCGGCGCTGGCCCGCGCCCGCGAACGCGAGGCGGCTTCGTGACCAGGCCGCGCGCCGGCACGCTTCTCGTCCTTCTTGCCCCTGCGCTGGTCGTCATGACCCTCGCAGGGTTGCTGCCGCTCGCCATCGTTGTCTTCTATTCGCTGCACGATACCTTTTCCGGCAACGGGTTCATCTGGGTCGGAGGGCAATGGTTCGGCCAGGTACTGACCTCGCCGGAATTCCGCGATGCGCTCTTGCGTAGCCTGCTGTTCTCGGGCCTTGCCCTGGCGATCGAGGTCCCGCTCGGTCTGTGGATCGCGTTGCGGATGCCGCCGTCGGGGCGGCTGACGGCGGTCCTCATCGTTCTGGCGGCGATCCCGCTGCTCACGCCCGCCATTGCGGTCGGCTATCTGTGGAAGGCCATGACGCTCCCCGGCATTGGGCCCGTCGCCGCCCTGGCCAACGCGCTCGGCATCGCCTTCGACATGAACGGCACCGTCTCCACCTGGGCGGCGCTGCTCATGATGGACGCCTGGCATTGGACCAGCCTGGTGGTGCTGCTGTGTTTCGCCGGGCTGCGTGGCATCCCGGACGCCTATTACCGGGCCGCGCGCATTGACGGCGCCGGCCACTGGGCCGTGTTCCGCCATATCCAGTTGCCGAAGCTGAAGACGGTGCTGGCCATCGCCGTGATGCTTCGCTTCATGGATTCCTTCATGATGTACGCCGAAGCCTATGTGATGACCCGCGGCGGCCCGGGCGTGTCGACCACCTTTCTGTCTCACGAACTGGTCCAGACCGCGATCATCCAGTTCGACCTCGGCGAGGGCGGCGCGATGGCTGTCATCTATCTCCTGATCGCGCTGGCCGTATCGTGGGCGTTCTTCAGGATTCTCACCTCACGCGATCTGGAAGGCGCAAGCGCATGAGGATCCGGTTCCCGCTCGTCGCGATCGCCTACGTCACGCTGCTGATGGCACCCGTGCTGTGGCTGCTGTCGATCAGCGTGAAATCCGGCCGTGAGCTGTTCGGTGGCCTGACCATCCTGCCGCGCGATCCGACGCTGGCGAACTTCGCCTTCATCCTGTCGGATCGCGACTGGTCCATGGGCTATGTCCACGCCACGATCTACGCCGCGCTCAATGCGGCGCTCTCGCTGGCTGTGGCGCTGCCGGCGGCCTACGCCTTCTCGCGCTACCGGTTCAGGGGCGCTCGCTCGCTGTTGTTCGGTTTCCTCGCCTTCCGAATGATGGCACCGGCGATCCTTCTCGTGCCGTTCGTGGAAATCTTCTCGCGCCTCGGCCTCATCGACAGCTATCTGGCGGTGGCGCTCGCCCACTGCTTCTTCAATGTGCCAATCGCGATCTGGACGCTCGAAGGCTACATCTCCGCCGTGCCGGCCGAACTGGATGATACGGCGAGGCTCGACGGTCACAGCCTGCCGTCCTATCTCGTCCGCATTCTTGTGCCGCAGATCGCGCCGGGCCTCGCCGTCACCGCGTTCTTCTGCTTCATGTTTTCCTGGACGGAATTCCTGCTGGCGAACGCGCTGACGGTCATCGACATCAAGCCGATCGGCTCGATCATGACGCGGGCCGCCAGCGTGCTGGCCGCCAACATCCCGCTGATCTCGGCGGCGAGCATCCTCGGCATGGTCCCCGGCGTGATCCTGATCGTGTTCATGCGCAACCATTTGGCGCGAGGGTTCTCCATGGGGCGGGTGCACTGATGGAACAAGCCCGATGAGCGGACATGTCTGCACCGCCGTCACGCGCGATTTCCGTGTGCCCGACGGCCGCATTACCCTCGACGAGACGGCGCGACATCGCCGCCGCGTGCTGATGGTGTCCGATGAGGGCGTGCGCTTCATGCTCGACCTGCCGCAGGCGCGGCTGCTGCGCCATGGCGATGGGCTCGTGCTCGACGACGGCCGCGTCATCGAGGTCGTGGCGGTGCCGGAGCGGCTGTACGAGGTGAGGGGATGCGACGCGCGGCACCTGCTGGCGCTCGCCTGGCAGATCGGCAACCGCCATCTCGCCGCCGCGATCGAGGCGGAGCGGATCCTGATCCGCCGCGATCATGTCATCCGCGACATGCTGGTTGGCCTGGGCGCCAGCGTCACCGAAATCGAAGCGCCGTTCGACCCCGAGGGCGGGGCCTATGGCGGGACGCATCAGGGGCACCATCACCATCATGAGTGACGCCCGGCTCGTGCGGCTGCTCTCCTGGCTGTCGCCAGTGTTTCCGACCGGCTCCTATGCCTACTCGGCCGGTCTGGAGCAGGTGGTGGCCGATGGCGCCGTGGCAAGCCCGGCCGATCTCAGGGCGTGGCTGGAGGCTGTCCTTGCTCACGGTTCGCCGTGGAACGACGCGGTCCTGCTCGCGGCAGCATCGCGGGTGGCGCACGACGAAGCCGAACTTGCGTCCCTTTCGCGGTTGGCGGAGGCGCTGGCAGGGTCGGCCGAACGCCACCGCGAGACGGTCGCCCAGGGGGCTGCCTTTCTCGCCGCCGTCCGCCACTGGTTCGAAGGCGATCGGCTTCCGTCCGGTTTGCCGTTGCCGGTTGCCGTCGGCGTGGCTTGCGCGCGCGCGGGCGTTGCACTTGATGATGCGCTCGCCGCATGGCTCAACACCGTCGTGTCGAACCAGTGCCAGGCCGCCATCCGCCTGTCGATTGTCGGCCAGGATGGCGCGGCCCGGGTACTTTGCGAACTCGAGCCGGCCGTGGTTGCCGCGGCGAAGCGCGCCGCCGCGTCGTCGACCGCCGACCTCGGCACCTTCGCCTTTGTCGCCGAAATCGCCGCGATGAACCACGAAACCCTGCAACCGAGGCTGTTCCTGTCATGACCTCTCAATATGGTCCCTTGCGCGTCGGCATTGGCGGGCCGGTCGGTTCCGGCAAGACCACGCTGACCGAGAAGCTGTGCAAGGCAATGCGCGAGGAGCTTTCGCTCGCCGTCGTCACCAACGACATTTACACCCGCGAGGACGCCGAGGCGCTGGTGCGCATGCAGGCGCTGTCGTCCGACCGCATTGTCGGGGTCGAGACGGGCGGCTGCCCGCATACGGCGATCCGCGAGGACGCCTCGATCAATCTGGCGGCAATCGCCGAACTCAACACCCGTCACCCGGACCTCGACGTGATCTTCGTGGAATCGGGCGGCGACAACCTCGCCGCGACCTTCTCGCCCGACCTGGCCGACCTGTCGATCTATGTCATCTCGGTCTGCCAGGGCGACGATATCCCGAGGAAGGGCGGGCCGGCGATCACGCGCTCCGACCTCCTCGTCATCAACAAGGCCGATCTCGCGCCCCATGTCGGCGCCGACCTGGAACGCATGCGTGCCGACGCGGCGCGCGCCCGCGGCGACCGCCCGTGGCTGTTCACCGATCTGAGGCGCGGCGAGGGGGTCGACGGGATCGTCGCGTTCCTCAAGGAGCGCGGCGGATTGTGAGATGGTGGATTGGTGAGCCGGGAGGGAATCGAACCCTCGACCACATGATTAAAAGTCACGTGCTCTACCGCTGAGCTACCGGCCCGTTTCCGTCGTCGCGGACAAGCGTACGCGGCGGGGAGGCCCCGCCCGGAAAGCGCGCGATAAATAGGCGGCGCGCATCCACCGGTCAACCGCAAAGCGGCGCGGCTTTACCGCCTCTTCAGCAGGCCCGCCGGAAGCGTCGCCAGCACCACGCCCGAGACGACGAGCGCGATCCCGAGCAGGTGATAGCCCTGCAGCGTCTCGCCGAGAACGGCGACGGCGAGCGCGACTCCCCACGGTGGCAGCAGATACATGAACACGCCGGCGAGCGACGGCCCGAGCGTGCGCACGCCGAACTGGAAGCCCGAAAAGGCTATGAGGGAGGAAAAGACGACGATTCCGGCAAGGTCGCGCCAGGCGGTCGCTGTGGCCGGCATCGCGGCGCCGGAGAGGTATTCGGCCAACGCCGCCGGTGCCAGGGTTGCCGCGCCCGCCGCTGCGACAAGGGCGAAGAGCCCGGCATTACCAAGACCGGCGAAGGCCGGTGCGCGCAGCAGCACCGAGTAGAACGCCCAGGCGATCGCCGCGGCCACGAACACGAGATCGCCGATGTTGAAGCCGGCAGCGGCAATGCGGGACGGATCGCCCTTGAGCAGGATAGCCGCGACGCCGAGAAAGGCGACGAGCGATCCGGCCGTTTCGCGCGCGCCGATCTTGCGGCCGTTGAGCAGGCGATCGGCGAACAGGATCGCTACCGGCGAGGCCGAATAGATCAGCGTGCCGTTGGTGGCGCTGGTATGGGCGAGCGCCCAATAGACCGCACCGCCGCAGACGAACATGCCGAGAAATCCGAGCAGGAGCAGCAGGCGCCAGCGGGCGGCGGCGATGGCAAGCACGGCCTTGCCGGCTCCGCGCAGGAACGGCAGCAGCAGGACGGCGACTGCGCTCCAGCGCAGGAAGGCGAGGGTGAACGGGGCGACTTCGCCGACGAGGTGGCGACCGAAAATCAGGTTCGTGGAAAAGAACGCCGGTGTGGCGACCATGACCGCGAAGGCGAGGGTTCGTCGCTGCGAGGGTGCGCCGGTTGTCATGAGCGGTTAATCGGTCGGGAGTTCTTTTCTGCTAGATGACGCGGGTGATACATAGCGCGCCCAAGCGAAGCAATGCCAAGGACGGAGCCGATTCGCCGTGACAAGTGAAAATCGCACCTCGCTCGCCGTTATCCTCGCGGCCGGCGAGGGCACACGAATGAAGAGCGCGCTGCCGAAAGTCCTCCATCCAATCGCCGGCCTGCCGATGATCGCCCACGTGGTCAGAGCGGTTCGCGCGGCGGGCGTCGATTCGGTCGCCATCGTCGTCGGGCGCGGGGCCGACGAGGTTCGCGCCGCAGCCGCGCCTTTCGCGCCGGGCGCCGAAACCTTCGTCCAGGCTGAACGGCTCGGCACCGCCCACGCCGCGCTTGCTGCTCGTGAAGCGATCGCGCGCGGCTATGACGACGTCATCATCGCCTTCGGCGACACGCCCCTGCTATCGCCCAAAGCCATCAACGATGCGCGCCACGCCCTTCTCCGGGGACCCGCCGTCGCGGTGATGGGCTTTCATACCGATCAGCCGCAGGGCTATGGCCGCCTCATCGTCGACCGCGGCGAACTGGTGGCCATCCGCGAGGATCGCGATTGCAGCCCCGACGAGCGCCTGATCACGTTCTGCAATGGCGGCGTGATGGCGATCAAGGGCAAGCACGCGCTGTCGCTGCTCGAAGCGATCGACAACCGCAACAGCAAGCATGAATACTATTTGACCGACATTGTTCAGATTGCACGCGACCGATACCTGCCGGTCGTCGCCACCAATGCGGCACACGATGACGTGCTGGGCATCAACAACCGCGCCGAGCTGGCCGGCGCCGAGGCCATCTGGCAGGCGCATGCCCGCCGCGACATGATGCTTTCGGGCGTCACCATGCAGGCGCCGGACACCGTTTACCTGTCCTGGGACACCGAAATCGGCAGCGATACGGTGATCGAACCGAATGTCTATTTCGGACGCGGGGTGACGGTCGGGCAGAACGCGACCATTCACGCGTTTTCCCACCTTGAGCGATGCCGCGTCGGCGACGGCGCCGAAATCGGCCCCTATGCGCGCCTGCGCCCGGACGCCGATATCGGCTCGGGGGCAAAGGTCGGCAATTTCGTGGAAATCAAGAAGGCGACGCTCGGGCCCGGCGCCAAGGTCAACCACCTCACCTATATCGGCGACGCCGAGATCGGCGCGCGGGCGAATATCGGTGCAGGAACCATCACCTGCAATTACGATGGCTACAACAAACACCGCACGGTCATCGGCGAGGGCGCTTTCATCGGATCGAATTCGGCGCTCGTCGCTCCCGTCTCCATCGGCAAGAACGCCTATGTCGCCTCCGGCAGCGTAGTGACGACAGACGTTGGCGAGGATGCGCTGGCGGTCGGGCGTTCGCGCCAGGTCAACAAGGACGGCCTCGCCAAGCGGTTGCGCGACCGTTTCGCGGCGGAGAAGGCGGCAAAGGCAAAGGACCGGTGACGGGTTTGGCTGCCGCCAGCCGTGCTATGTTTCGGCGATTCGTTGCTGCAGATGCGAAACGATCTGAAACAGCTTGTGATTTCAGGCCTTTGCGAAGCAGGGGTAAAGGCGGAGTCGGACAGTTCGCGCGGAGGGCGTGTCAAAGATGTGCGGAATAGTCGGGATCGTCGGCCGTGAGCCGGTGGCGCCTCTGCTGCTCGATGCCTTGAGGCGGCTGGAATATCGCGGGTACGACTCCGCCGGCATCGCCACGATCGAGAACGGCCATCTGGCGCGGCGGCGCGCCGAGGGCAAGCTCGGCAATCTGGAGCGGCGCCTCCATTCCGAGCCACTCGACGGAACCATCGGCATCGGCCACACCCGCTGGGCGACGCACGGCGTGCCGAACGAGGCCAACGCCCACCCGCATTTTTCCAACCGCGTCGCCATCGTCCATAACGGCATCATCGAGAACTTCGCCGAATTGCGCGACGAGCTCATCGCCGACGGCTACGAGTTCGCCTCGCAGACCGACACCGAGGTCGTCGCGCATCTCGTCGCGCGCGAGATCGACCGCGGCGCCCGGCCGGAAAACGCCGCCCACAACGCGCTGAAGCGGCTGAGGGGTGCGTTTGCGATTGCCCTGATGTTCGAAGGCGACGAGGACCTGATCGTCGGCGCCCGCAACGGCCCGCCGCTCGCCGTCGGCCACGGCGATGGCGAAATGTATCTCGGTTCCGACGCCATTGCGCTGGCGCCGTTTACCGACACCATCACCTATCTGGAGGACGGCGACTGGGCGGTGGTGCGCCGCCGCGAGGCGCGGATCTACGACATCGAGGGTCACGAGGTCCAGCGCCCGTCGCTGAAATCCAATGCGTCCGCCTTCCTGGTCGACAAGGGCAACCACCGGCATTTCATGGAAAAGGAGATCCATGAGCAGCCCGAAGTCGTGTCGCACACGCTGTCGAACTATTTCGATTTTTCGACCGGTTCCGCCAAGGCGTTGAACTCGGCCATCGATTTCGGCACCATTGACCGGCTGGCGATCTCCGCCTGTGGTACCGCGTACTATGCCGGCCTGATCGGCAAATACTGGTTCGAGCGCATCGCGCGGCTACCGGTCGACATCGATGTCGCCTCCGAGTTTCGCTACCGGGAAATGCCGCTTTCGAACAAGGACGCGGCCCTGTTCATCACCCAGTCGGGCGAAACGGCCGACACGCTGGCGTCGCTGCGCTACTGCAAGGGGCAGGGGCAGACGATCGCCTCGATCGTCAACGTCCGCGGCTCGACCATCGCGCGCGAGTCCGATGCGGTGTTCCCGACACTAGCCGGGCCGGAGATCGGCGTCGCCTCGACGAAGGCTTTTACCTGCCAGTTGTCAGTCCTGGCCGCGCTAGCGATCCGCGCGGCGGCCAAGCGCGGTACGATTTCGGCCGAGCAGGAGCGCGAACTGGTGCGGCAGCTTTCCGAAGCGCCGCGCCTGATGAACGAGGTGCTGAAACTCGACGCACAGATCCAGAACGTCGCCCGCGACCTCGCGACCGTCAAGGACGTGCTCTATCTCGGCCGCGACACCAATTTCCCCCTGGCGCTCGAAGGTGCGCTGAAGCTGAAGGAAATCTCGTACATCCACGCGGAAGGCTACGCCGCCGGCGAATTGAAACACGGGCCGATCGCGCTGATCGACGATTCCATTCCGGTCATTGTCATCGCTCCGCACGACCGTATCTACGAAAAGACCGTGTCGAACATGCAGGAAGTGGCTGCGCGCGGCGGCCGCATCATCCTCATTACCGACAAGAAGGGCGCGGCCGCGGCGACAGTGAAGACGCTCGATACCATCGTGCTTCCAGACGTGCCGGAATTCATCGCGCCGATCGTCTATTCCGTGCCGATTCAGCTGCTCGCCTATCATACGGCGGTGCTGATGGGGACCGACGTGGACCAGCCGCGCAACCTCGCCAAGTCGGTGACGGTGGAATAGCGGGCTACCGGCCAGAAAACTCTGGGGAAATCCGGCAGCGGGATTCACGCCCGCTGCCTGCTCGTCTACTCTGCGGTCCATGATTCGCGGCGCGGCGGCTGCGAGCGGGGAGTGCAAAACACCATGGCGCAGTCAGCGAACGCCCAGCGGGAACCGTCAATGGAAGAGATTCTCGCCTCGATCCGACGGATCATCGAGGACAATGATTCCGAGCGCGCTCCCCAGGCGCCGCAGAACAAGGTTGCTCACGAGATCGCGCCAGCCATCGACAGCGGACAGGCGGCCGAGGAACTTGCCAGTTTCCGCGCGGAATTGAGCGAAGCGGTCGCCCCGGTAGCCGCCGTGGCCGAAGAGAAAGTGGAAACGGTGGTGGAAGCACCGCCGCGCGTCGAGCCGCCGGTGTTCCAGAGCCGCGTGGAGCCTCCCGTCCTCCAGATGGTGCCGCCAGTCGAACAACCCGCCGCGAAACCGGCCGCCGATCTTGTTTCGGCCGACGCCGGCCGCAAGGTTGCCGCCGCCTTCGGTGAACTTTCCGACGCCTTTGCGGCCCAGCGCCGCCGGTCCTTCGACGAAATCGCCGAGGAAATGCTCAGGCCGATGTTGCGCGACTGGCTGGACGAGAACCTGCCGACCATGGTGGAGCGCCTGGTCCGCGAGGAAATCGAGCGCATCGCGCGCGGCGACCGCCGCTGAACCTGACCGGTATCATTGCCCGACCGGTCTTTTGCGCGTTCACTGCGCGCGAATGAGGAGACTGGCAATGAACGATACCGCGAAGATTGCAGCCTTGGCCGCCGGGCTGATCATGGCGTCCGGAGTTCCGGCTTCGGCGATGGGCCTGTCCTTCTCGTGGGGACCGACGAAGAAATGCTTTGACAGCAAATCGCCGCCGATGACCGTTTCAGGCGTTCCGGCCGGAACGAAGAAATTGAAATTCCAGATGGTCGATCTCGACGCGCCGTCTTATCCGCACGGCGGCGGCACGGTCGTTTGGAAGGGGAACGGTTCGCTGCCCTATGGCGCCTTTTCCTACAAGGGGCCGTGCCCGCCGGCACCGCACACCTACCAGTTCACGGTCAAGGCGATTGGAGAGGACGGCAAGACGCTGGCGACTGCGAAGGCCAGCAAGCGCTTTCCCTGAAGTCGGGCCATACGGCAATTGACTTGACAGGGCAGGCGCTGTTTACCGGGCGCAAATCGCTTCCGGATCATTGCCATGCTCGAAAAGACCTTTGACGCCAGGACCGTCGAACCGAAGATCGCCAATCGCTGGGCCGATGCCGACGCCTTTGCGGCGGGGGCCGGCGCAAAGCCGGGCGCGGAAGCCTTTTCGATCGTCATCCCGCCGCCGAACGTCACCGGTTCCCTGCACATGGGCCACGCGCTCAACAACACGCTGCAGGACATTCTCGTGCGCTTCGAGCGCATGCGCGGCAAGGATGTGCTCTGGCAGCCGGGCACCGATCACGCCGGCATCGCCACGCAGATGGTCGTCGAACGCCAACTCGCCGCTTCCGGCCTCAACCTGTCGCGCCGCGATCTCGGCCGAGACGCGTTCATTGAGCGGGTCTGGAAGTGGAAGGAAGAATCGGGCGGCACCATCGTCAACCAGCTGAAGCGCCTCGGCGCCTCCTGCGACTGGTCGCGCGAGCGCTTCACCATGGACGAGGGCCTGTCGAAGGCCGTCATCGAGGTCTTTGTCTCGCTCCACAAGGACGGGTTGATCTACCGCGACAAGCGCCTGGTCAACTGGGACCCGAAGCTGCTCACCGCCATCTCCGACCTTGAGGTCGAGCAGCGCGAGATGGACGGGAACCTCTGGTATTTCCGCTATCCGATCGAGGGCGAGACGTTCCACGCGGAGGACAGCCACACCTATATCACCGTGGCGACGACGAGGCCGGAGACCATGCTTGGCGACACCGGCGTTGCCGTGCATCCCGGCGACAACCGCTACCAGCACCTCGTCGGCCGCAATGTCGTGCTGCCGCTGGTCGGCCGGCGCATCCCGATCGTCGCCGACGAATATTCCGATCCGGAAAAGGGCACCGGCGCCGTCAAGATCACGCCGGCGCATGATTTCAACGATTTCGAGGTCGGTCGCCGCCACCATCTCGGGCGCATCAATGTCCTGACCCCGGAAGCCGCCATGTTCCTGAGGGAAAACAGCGACTTCGCCGAGGGAATGGATTCAATTCCCGAGGCAACGCTGGCGCTCGACGGCCTCGATCGCTTCGAGGCGCGCAAGCTCGTCGTCGAGATGATGGAGGCCGCCGGCTTCCTCGCCAAGGTGGAGCCGCACCGCCACATGGTCCCGCATGGCGATCGCGGCGGCGTGCCGATCGAGCCGTTCCTCACCGACCAGTGGTATGTCGACGCAGCGACGCTGGCCAAGCCCGCCATCGCCGCCGTGCGCGAGGGACGGACCAAATTCGTGCCCGAGAACTGGGAGAAGACCTACTTCCAGTGGATGGAGAACATCCAGCCCTGGTGCGTGTCGCGGCAATTGTGGTGGGGCCACCAGATCCCCGCCTGGTATGGTCCCGACGGCCACGTCTTCGTCGAGAAAGACGAGGAGACGGCGCTCGAAGCGGCCATCCAGCACTACATCGCCCATGAAGGGCCGTGGAAGGCCTGGGTCGAGGACAAGCTGGAAAACTTCAAGCCTGGCGAGATCCTCGAACGCGACGAGGACGTGCTCGACACTTGGTTCTCCTCCGCGCTCTGGCCGTTCTCGACGCTTGGCTGGCCGGACGAGACGCCGGAACTGAAGCGCTACTATCAGACCGACGTGTTGGTCACCGGCTTCGACATCATCTTCTTCTGGGTCGCCCGCATGATGATGATGGGCCTGCATTTCATGGACGAGGAGCCGTTCCACACGGTCTATGTCCATGCGCTGGTCCGCGACAAGCACGGCGCGAAGATGTCGAAGTCGAAGGGCAACGTCATCGACCCGCTCGAACTGATCGACGAATATGGCGCCGACGCGCTGCGCTTCACGCTTTCAATCCTCGCGGCGCAGGGCCGCGACGTGAAGCTCGACCCGGCTCGCATTGCCGGCTACCGCAATTTCGGCACCAAGCTCTGGAATGCCACGCGCTTCGCCGAAATGAACGGCGCGGTTCACGCGTCCGGATTCAGGCCCGAACAGGCGAAGTCGACACTCAATCGCTGGATCCTGACCGAACTCACGCGCGCCGTCGCGGCGGTGACCGCCGGCATCGAGGCCTTCCGCTTCAACGATGCCGCCGCCGCCGCCTACCGCTTCGTCTGGAACCTCGTCTGCGACTGGTATGTGGAACTGCTCAAACCCACCTTCATGGAGGGGACGGAGGCTGAAAAGGCCGAAGCGCGCGCCTGCCTCGGCTATGTACTCGACGAGATCTACAAGCTGCTGCACCCGTTCATGCCGTTCATGACCGAGGAACTCTGGGACGTCACCTCGAATGGCCGCGAAACCCTTGTGTGCCATGCCGCATGGCCCGTCGCAGGACTGAACGACACCGTGGCGGCCGAGGAAATCAACTGGCTGGTCGATCTGGTCACCGGGATCCGGTCGGTGCGCGCCGAAATGAACGTTCCGGCCGGCGCGCAGGCGCCGTTGGTTTTCGTCGGCGCCGGCGAGACGACGCGCGAGCGCCTTGCCGTGCACGAGGCGGCGCTGAAGCGCCTCGCCCGCGTCTCGGACGTCTCCTTTGCCGAGACGGCGCCGAAGGGCTCGGCCCAGATCGTTGCCGGCGAGGCGACCGCGGCCATTCCGCTCGGCGACCTGATCGACCTGAAGGCCGAGGCGGATCGCCTGCACAAGGCGTTTACCAAGGCGCTGGACGAAATGGCCCGCATCGACAAGAAATTGTCGAACCCGAATTTCGTTGCGAAGGCCGATCCGGCGATCGTCGAGGCGGAGCGCGACAAGCGCACCGAATACGAGGCCGAGGCCGCCAAGCTCGCGGCGGCGCTCAAGCGGGTGCAGGACGCAGGCTAGGGGCAACCACTTGTTCCTAAAACAGATTGTCGGCGCTTGTTACGAATGGCGGCGACCGGAGTCCTTTGGCGAATAATTGCGCGAAGAGCGCATGGCCTCTCTTTCAATCGATTGAAATTAGCGATATTATTTATGTTCGGTTCAAGCTGAATTCCGCGCCGCCCCTGGCGGCAAGACAGGAAGCGCATGAGCGATCAATCCAGGCAGGTTCCCGCTCCCGTAAGCCGATTGGCGGCGGAGGCGTGGAAGAGATGGCGCGGCCAGATCGCCGATGCGGCACCTGTTTCGCGACCAAATGGTCTGAACGGGCATGACGGACCGCCCGAATTCGAGACCTGGAAAACGCCCGAGGAACGCATGGTCGAAAAGATCAGGCGCCGGATGAGCCAGTATCCCGAATGGTACGAATCCGATCCGGACCGGCTCGCGGCGACGGTTTGCGCCGAGATCGACCGGATCGGTGACAAGCTGGCCCGGACCCTGCCAACCTCGCGCGCAGCGGTGGATGTCTGGCAAATTCCGCTTTCCGTCTTCAACTGGCTCGTCGAGGACGGCAACGGCGTTCGATTCGTGCGTGGCGCGCTGAGCGCCTGGTCGGATGCCCAGGACTTCAACGCTGCCAACATCGTCGGACTCGATCCTGTCGAGAAGCTGAAACGTCGCGAGGCTTTTCTCGATATCGCGCCGCCCTTGCTCAAGGCGGTGCTGGACCAATTGATGGACAGCGGCATCTGGATCAGTTTCGGCCAGAAATTCACCGGTCCGGAATTCACCGCACTGATCATGCGCGGCCAGTGCGAGCCGCGCGAGGGTCGTTAGCGAATCTCACCCTCTTGTTTCCCTCGCCTTCGCCTTCCGTCGCCCTTGCGCGCGTGCGCTTCGCGTGTAAACGAAACCGACCGCATTGGGTTGCAAGGGGAAGGCTGCCATGAAGGACGTGATTGCCGAACTCGAACGCCGCCGCGAGGTCGCCCGACTGGGTGGCGGGCAGGCGCGCATCGACGCTCAGCACGCCCGCGGCAAACTGACCGCACGCGAACGCATCGCCGTGTTCCTGGACGAACATTCCTTCGAGGAATTCGACATGTTCGTCGAGCACCGTTCCACCGATTTCGGCATGGAAAACCAGAAGATCGCCGGCGACGGGGTGGTCACCGGCTGGGGCACGGTCAACGGCCGCCCGGTGTTCGTCTTCTCCAAGGATTTCACCGTCTTCGGCGGTTCGCTGTCCGAGGCGCATGCCGGCAAGATCACCAAGCTGCAGGACATGGCGCTGAAGAACCGCGCGCCCATCGTCGGCATTTTCGACGCCGGCGGCGCTCGCATCCAGGAGGGTGTGGCGGCGCTCGGCGGCTATGCCGAGATTTTCCAGCGCAACGTGCTGGCGTCGGGCGTCATCCCGCAGATCTCGCTGATCATGGGCCCCTGCGCGGGCGGCGACGTCTATTCGCCCGCCATGACCGATTTCATCTTCATGGTGCGCGACACCTCCTACATGTTCGTGACCGGCCCGGACGTGGTCAAGACGGTGACCAACGAGACGGTGACGGCGGAGGAACTCGGCGGCGCCTCCGTGCACACGACGAAATCGTCGATTGCCGACGGCGCCTACGACAACGACGTCGAAGCGCTGCTGCAGATGCGCCGCCTCATCGACCTGCTGCCCTCCAACAACCGCGCCGAACTGCCCGAGATCGAGTGTCACCAGTCGGTCGCCGACGCCGATTTGTCGCTCGATCGCCTCGTGCCCGACAACGCCAACAAACCCTACGACATCAAGGAACTGATCCTGAAGACCGTCGACGAGGGCGATTTTTTCGAAATCCAGGCGGCGTTCGCGAAGAACATCGTCACCGGCTTCGGCCGTGTCGAGGGCCGCACGGTCGGCATTGTCGCCAACCAGCCGATGGTGTTGGCCGGCGTGCTCGACTCCGACGCCTCGCGCAAGGCGGCGCGCTTCGTGCGCTTCTGCGACGCCTTTTCCATTCCGATCGTCACCTTCGTCGACGTTCCGGGCTTCCTGCCGGGCACGGCACAGGAATATGGCGGCCTGATCAAGCACGGCGCCAAGCTGCTCTTCGCCTATGCCGAGGCGACCGTGCCGAAGATCACCGTCATTACCCGGAAAGCCTTCGGCGGCGCCTACGACGTCATGGCGTCAAAACATTTGCGTGGCGATCTCAATTACGCCTGGCCCTCGGCGCAGATCGCCGTGATGGGGGCGAAGGGCGCCGTCGAGATCATCTTCCGCAAGGATATTGGCGACGCGGAGAAGATCGCCGAGCATACGAAGAACTACGAGAGCCGCTTCCTCTCGCCCTTTGTCGCGGCCGAGCGCGGTTATGTCGACGAGGTGATCATGCCGCATTCGACCCGCCGGCGCATCGCCCGCGCGCTACGGCTGCTGCGCAACAAGGATCTCCAGAACCCCTGGAAGAAGCACGACAACATTCCGCTGTGAGGCGCGGGCGGTAGATCGGGGAGGGTGGGACTACCGCCCCTTGGCGATCCGGTCGAAGGCCATCAGCCGCTCCAGCAGGCCGCCGAGGTCTTTCAGCGCCACCATGTTCGGGCCGTCCGAAGGCGCGTTGTCCGGGTCCTGGTGCGTCTCGATGAAGACACCGGCAACACCGACGGCGACGGCCGCGCGCGCCAGCGTCTCGACGAAGCGTCGCTCGCCGCCGGTCGCGTCACCCTTGCCGCCGGGCTGCTGCACCGAATGGGTGGCGTCGAAGATCACCGGCGCGCCGGTGGTCTCGGCCATGATCGGCAGCGCCCGCATGTCGGAAACGAGGGTGTTGTAGCCGAACGAGACGCCGCGTTCGGTGACCAGCACCTGGTCGTTGCCCGAGCCGGTGATCTTGGCGACGACGTTCCGCATGTCCCAGGGCGCGAGGAACTGGCCTTTCTTGACGTTGACGACGCGCCCCGTCTTCGCCGCGGCAACGAGCAGGTCGGTCTGGCGGCAGAGAAAGGCTGGGATCTGCAGCACGTCGACCACTTCGGCCGCCGCGTAGCATTGCTCCTCGGTGTGGACGTCGGTCAGCACCGGCAGGCCAAATTCCTTCTTCAGGTCGGCAAAGACGCCGAGGCTATTGTCCAGCCCGAGACCGCGCTTGCCGGAAAGCGACGTGCGGTTCGCCTTGTCGAAGCTCGACTTGTAGATGAAGCCGATGCCGAGTCGCTCCGTCAGCGCCTTCAATTCGCCCGCCATCATGAAGGCGTGCTCGCGGCTTTCCATCTGGCACGGACCGGCGATCAGCGTCAGCGGCAGGTCGTTGCCGAAGATGGCGCTACCGATGGGAACATGACTGCGCGCGGCGTTCATCGGGAGGCCTCGAAGGCGAAGAAGGCGCCCTGTCCGGGCATGTGCGGGACGACGATGCGCCCGAGCTTCGTCGCGTGGGCGACGGCATTCTCGTCGAGCACGCGCGCGGTCGCAGCAAGGTCGGCAACGGTGAAAACAAGTCCCATGAGGCGAAGTCCTCGTCCGCTGGGCGCGACCGCGCCAAAATGCGCCGCCAGGCCGGCCGGTGTCATCACCGAGAGCGTCGCGTTAGCGGCTTCGATGTCCATGCCGAAGGAATGCGCCTCGTCGTCGCGCCGCCCGGCGACGAGCTGCAGCAGGTACTGGAAATCCGTCGGGTTATCCTCGGCCATGACGACGGCGCGAATGCCGATGGCGCCGTTGGCGTGGGCGGACAAGGCGGAACGGTCGACCGGCGGCGGGTTGATCCGCTGGCAGGTGAAGAAGAAGGCGTCCGGGCTGCGCAGATCGGCGGCGAAGGCGAGGCGAAAGTCCATGCGACGCGCCGACCCGTCCGCCGCGACGAAATCGCGGCCGAAGTCGAGGATATTGCCGCCGGACAATCCGGCCTCGTGGAACTGCCGGTCGTCGGCGCGCGCATCGTCCGAGCCCATCACCAGCGCGGAGAAGCCATCGGCGCCGCAGCGGAAACGGTAGGCGGCATCGCGCGCAACGAAGGCGTTTCCGGCGACGGCCGCCGCTTCCGCCGTTTCGCGGCTGCGGATCGCCAGCGGTTCCAGGAAGGTGCCGTCGGCAAGATAGACACAGGCATTCTCGGTGCCGAAGGGATGGACGCCGGTCGGCGCGACGGTGAAGCCGAGCCGGCCAAGCCGCGCGCGCGCCATCGCCAGTTCGGCGACGGGCAGGACGACGTGATCGACGGGTCGCGGATGGGGAAGGGCGCTCATGCCCCGGCAATAGCGCCGAAGGCAGGGGCTCGGCAAGGGCGCACACCCAAGGGCGTTCACCGATCATTGACCATGCGGCGCGTTGGTTCGCTTCTGCCGAATTGTTGTCAATGTCCTGATGCATTGCCTGCCGGCGTTGGGACAGCTATTCCGTTCCGGGGCGGAATCGGGCGAGGGCGGCCTTTGGGGATGCATGAACGAATGATGCGCCGGAGCGTGCTGCATCTGCTGGCCGGCGCGCTGCTGCTGGTGCCGGCGGCTTGCAGCACCGTAGATGCGACGGCGGTCAATCGTTCCGCCGCGCCGCCGCTCCCTTCGAAATTCGCCGCGATCGTCGTCGATGCCTCGAATGGGTCGACACTCTATCAGGCGGCGTCGGGCGACATTCGGTACCCGGCTTCGCTCACCAAGATGATGACGCTTTTTCTGGTGTTCGAGGCGCTCGACCAAGGCCGTCTCACCAAGGCGACGCAGATTCCGGTCTCCGCACATGCTGCCGGCCAACCGCCGTCCAAGCTTGGCCTGAAGGCAGGGCAGTCGATCGACGCGGAAACCGCCATCAACGCGCTTGCGGTCAAGTCGGCAAACGACGTTGCGTGCGCGGTGGGCGAATATCTTGGCGGTTCGGAAGAGGCCTTCGCCCGGTCAATGACCGCGAAGGCCCAGTCGCTCGGCATGACGTCGACCACATTCCGCAACGCATCCGGCCTGCACGATCCGCTCCAGCGCACGACGGCGCGCGACATGGCCGTCCTCGGCCTGCGGCTCAGGCGCGATTTCCCGCAGTATTTCGGTTATTTCGCGCAGCGTTCCTTTGCCTATAACGGCCGCTTCGTACGCGGCCACAACCGGGCGCTCGACATGATCCCCGGCGCCAACGGCATCAAGACCGGCTATACACGCGACTCCGGCTTCAATCTCGTCACCTCCGTGGAGCGCGACGGCCGCATGCTGATTGGCGTCGTCATGGGCGAGGACTCGGCGAAAGTCCGCGACGAGCGCATGACCGCGCTGATGAACCGGTACATGGCCGCCCGCTAGGACGCGCCTATTTCTTGGAATCGCTGATTTCCTCGAGGAGCTTGGTCATCTCCTCCTCGAGACTGCGGTCGACCTCGTCGGACGCCGCCTTTGTCGGCGCTTCGATCAGCTCTTTTTCCGAACTCGCGGACGGCGGCGTCTTGGCGCCGAAGAACCGACGGAACGGAGATCCGGCCGGCTTGGGTTCCGGAGCGGCTTCGATCGGCGGCGGCGGGGCGCTTCCGGCAAGCGGCGGTTCTGCCGGCGCGGGAGCGGGCCTCGCCGTGACCTTCGCCGGAGGTGGAGCGACGGGCGCCATTGGTGCCGGCATCGGCGGAGCCGCCATTGGCGGGGCGGG
>WPCK01176471.1_pt1 | contig 67447 bp, 67 predicted proteins | sample 5399851 | NCBI WGS metagenome assembly WPCK01 (sample SAMN12869471, study PRJNA574797) | sludge metagenome | isolation source: wastewater treatment of pH11 | place: China:Beijing | collected 2019-05-20 | reverse complement strand
CGACGGCATGCATCTCAAGTATAGGGGAGAAAAGGCATCAAGCGTATAAGTGGTATAGTGTCCGCACTGAGTGGCTCAGTTGTCCGCACTCGGTGGCTCAGAAGAATGCACAAGTGGCTCATTTTAAATGCAATAATCACTCGATGAGTGGCTATTGACCGACTTGACGACTGACGAGGCGACAATCCTCCTCGAAATTTCCGAGTCGCGGCATAAGACCGTCTCCACCATCTACTGTTCGCAGATCGACCCGAGCGGGTGGCATTCTCGATTAGGAAACGAAACCATCGCGGAAGCAATCCTCGACCGGATCATCCATGACTCCTATCAAATCATGATCGACGGTGAGATATCGATGAGGGAACGCCACGGTATATCAACACGCTGACGTCCGGGCCATCCAAGTGATGGCTCTTTTCTTCGCACTTGGTGGCTCAGTCGTACGCAATGGATGGCTTACAACACCGCAAACTCTTGTCCAACGGACTTTGAGTTAAAGCATGGTCAATGTCTGGCACTGATAGGTACTAATCGTGGCATTCGGTGGTACATAAGATGTCAGAGGCGGTAAAAACTCGTGGCCGTAATCACCGAACTCCGTTGTTGCCGGATACGTTCCGCTCTCGCTCGATCAAGTCAATCAAATCGCGATCACGGTCGGGATGGACCCGAGCTATACGATTAGCCTTCCGGGCACGGCAGACGGCGTCTATACGTTGTCGGCTTACCCGGACCGGGCCCAAGACGAGGCGACGATTCACCTCGATCAGTATTCGGGGGCGGTGCTCGCTGATTATCGCTACGACCATTACGGCATCGTCGGCAAGGCGGTCGCACTCGGGATCACGCTTCATACAGGGAAACAGTTCAACCAGTTGCTTGGCCTCGTCATCTGTCTCGGTGTCGTGTTCGTCGTCGTGAGCGGTGCCTACTTATGGTATTCACGGAAGCCGAACGCGAAGAGCGGGGCGCCATCCGCGCCATCGAAAGTACGGCGGAACGTGTTCCTCGTCTTGCTTGTCGGCTTTGGAATCGTTTTCCCGCTCGTCGGGTTGTCGCTTCTCATCGTCGCGTTACTCGATTGGGTCGTCATCCGACGCTCAACGACACTACAGCGTTATTTGAATGCGGGGTGAAACGAATGAAATGGAATCTATCCATCATCTTATGCCTCGTCGCCGTAACGGCGTTAGCTGGTTGCGCGGTCAATCCGGAGGCGACGACTTTGTATAAAGAAGAGGCCCCGCTCGAGGCGACGCTTGAGTTCCCGGACGAGGTCATTCCCGGAGTACCGGTCACGTTCGAGATCGCGCTCAGTGAAGACGAACCGGACTTCGTCCATCTTGAACTGCAAAAGGCGGACGGGACGCTGTCATACGGGATGCAAGAAGCGAAACGGGTCGGGGCAGGGACGTACGCATTGACGACGTCGCTAAAAGAAGACGGGCTGTATCTCGCCCGGGTCCACGCGCAAGCAAACGGATCGACCATCTTCCCAGCGAAACAGTTCATCGTCGGGGAATTGACGGAAGCCGAGTGGGCAGCCCTGTACGAAGGCGCCGCACCGGTCGAAGCCGTGACGGAACCACACCATTAAAAAAATGCCTAGAGCGTTGACCGCTCTAGGCATTTGTTAGTTTACTTCCGTCACATGGAGCACCGGTTTCGCCGTCACGTAGTTGCCTACGTTTTGGGCGAACGCGATGAGGTCCGGGTTTTGGTTGTGTTGCTCGACGGCCGCTTGGTCGGCCCAGTTCTCGATCATGACGAACCGGTTCTCAGACGTCGTCGATTGGAACAGTTCATAGCTCAAGCAACCGGCTTCTTGTTTCGACGAGTCGATGAGCTTGTTGATATCTGTCAAGAAGTTGTCGAACGCGTCTTCTTTCACGTCGAAGATGGCATTGATTAGGATCATGTGGGGTTCCTCCGATTATTTGAAGTTTGTGATTGTTTCAGCATCGAGGCGGACCGATTGGTAACCTTCTTCTGCCGCTTTCCCGACTGAGAGGATCATGACCGGCACGTAACGGTCTTTGTCTAAACCGAACGTCTCGGCGAGTTGGTCTTTCTCGAAACCGCCGATCGGGTTCGTGTCGTAACCGTGCGCACGAGCGACAAGCATGAACTGCATCGCAGCGAGACTCGAGTCGATTTTGACGATGTCGTTCATCTCTTGTTTAGACAAGTTTTTGTAGTACGGGAGGATGGCAGCGAGCTGCTGGTCGCGTACTTCTTGTGGCATTTTGCCTTCTGCGACAGCTTGGTCATAAATCTCTTCACCGAGCTCGTAGCATTCCATGTCGCCGAAGATGAGGAGCATCGCAGCCGACGTGTCGTTTTGACGGACGTTGAACTTGATGAGCGGCTTGAGCGTCTCTTTCGCCTCTGGGCTCTCGACGACGACGAAACGCCACGGTTGCATGTTGACCGATGACGGTGCCATCGTCGCTTCTTGAATCATCTCGAGCATCTCTTCTTGTGAGATTTTCACGTTCTCATCGTACACGCGGATTGATTTACGACCGAGGACGACGTCTTGGAATGTATCGTTTTTAAATGTAGTTGCCATGGGGATTACCTCTTTCTCTCTTGTTATAGTTGGTTTAACTTTTGTAGCAGACTCGACAGCTGGTTGATCTCGGACTCGGACAAAACGTTTGTGATTAAATGTTTGCCGCGGTCGTGATCTTGTTCACAGCTCGTCAAGTCATGTTTGGCTTCGTCGGTCAAATGGACGAACACTTCGCGATGGTTCGCCGTGTTCCGTTCCCGTCGGACGTAGCCTTTTTCTTCAAGGATCTTCAAATGGCGGGTGATGGCCGCATTGTCGATTTTCATCGCCTGCTGAATCTCGCTTTGCGAACAGACGCCCTTGTCATGCACGATCATGAGCATCTCATAACGGGTCAGGCTGAACCCCGTCTCTTTCTCGAACGAGGTCGCGACGCGTTGGTCCGCCAGTTTGATTTGGTACAGCAGTCGGCTGATGTCTCGTAACTCCATCTGTGGTATCTCACCCCTCTCATTTGACAAGTCAATTGTTGACTCGTCAAATGTAAAACATTCATGATGTTGTGTAAAGGAGAATGCTCAAAAAAAACCATCCGCTTTTGCGAATGGTGATCACTCCTCATATGCCGTCCCGTCAAAGCGGTATTCCGTGATGAACGTCGTCTCGTCGAACCCGTACAGCCGGTCGTGGTCGTTCAAGTCGTCGATTGTCTGGAGTGAGGCGAATGAGGGCTCGCCGTCGCGCCCGTTCTGCGTCACGTTTAGATAACGTTCCGTGAAGTCATCATCTTCGTCTGGTGTCCCATCAAACGAGAAATGGATTGACCTCACATCATCCTCGAGTTGACGGATAATGTCGAGGATGCGCTGTTTTTGCTCGTCCGTATTATTCCACGCCTCGTGCAACATGATCGCGACACCTAAAAATCGCTCGGGATTCAGTTCAAAGATGGAGGTCGCCGGCATCGTCTCAATCGTTTGTCCTCGACCGGCACCATCGAACACGGTCGCGCGCACCGTCTCTGCTTCCGTCAAGGCATTCGCGGCGAGGAGCCGGGCATGAATCGTCGACTCTGCCTCGTGCACCCAATACGTCGGCATCACGTCGTCATGAATCGTTCCGTCACCGTATGTCCGGGCATGATACGTGCCTCGGAGTGGGGGACGTTCGAGTTCAAACGTCGCTTTGAAGTTCGCCATTTTCCAATCACGTGACACGTCCACCTCGACGTTTTCCCCATATGTGTCATAAATGTATGTCTCGTAACGTTCCGTCGCTTCGCCGCGTCCGTACATCGTGCCTGCCACGAAGAGGGCGGCTGCGCCAATCAATAATCTCTTTTTCATGTCTGCTGTCACCTCTCCTCCAATGTACCCGAAAAGTCCCACCCACGTCTCGGTCTAAAGGCGTATACAAATTATTTCCAATTAACTGTAAACTAAAGATGCCCTCGAAGAACTATTGCATTTACGTGTACTAGTACATATAATACACTTATAACGGATTTAAGGAGAGGGTGTGAGCCATTGCTTTACAACATCGATATGAAAAGTTCGGAACCATTATACGAACAGATCGTCAACCAGACGAAAGCGCTCGTCATCCGTGGCATTTTACGGCCCGGGGACAAGGTCATGTCGGTACGCGAACTCGCGACCGACCTCGTCATCAACCCGAATACGGTCAGTAAGGCCTACCAAGAGCTCGAGCGTCTCGGACTGCTCGAGATGCATCGTGGCCGTGGCACGTTCGTGTCAAAAGATTGGGTCGACCAGGACGCTTCACGCAGACCGGTGATTGAAGCCATTCAAAAACTCGCCATCGATTGCCATTACGCGAACGTCTCGTTCGACGAAGCGGTGACGTTGTTCGAGACCGAATATAAGAAAGTAGGGGAGAGTCATGCTGACAGTCCAGCAACTAACGAAGAAAATTGATCGACAGACCGTGCTCGACGGGGTCGACTTCACGGTCCATCGCGGCGAGATCGTCGCGCTCGTCGGACGGAACGGGGCCGGCAAGACGACGCTCCTCCGGACGATGGTCGGCATTATCCGACCGGACGCAGGCGATGTCTTATATGGGAAGACGAGTATCTTCAACACGCCGGAATTGAAACGGGACGTCATCTTCGTGCCCGACTCGGCCGACGCGCTCAAACATTACACGGTGAACGAAGCAGCTGCCTTATACGAGTCGATCTATCCGTCGTTCAACCGCTCGACGTTCCGTGAGACGCTCACGCGCTACAACATCGACAACAAGAAGATTCGCCAGCTCTCGAAAGGACAGAAGGCGATGGTGACGCTGTCGCTCGCGTTCGCTGTCCAGGCGAAGTACTATCTTCTCGATGAACCGACCGACGGACTCGATGTCGTCGCCAAAGCGGACGTCTTGAAGCTCATGATCGCGCAAATCGAGCAGCGTGATTGCTCGATCATCGTCTCGAGTCACCAGTTGCACGAGCTCGAGCGAATCGCAGACCGTGTCATCATGATTGAAAAGGGACGGGTCAAAGCCGTCATGACGCTCGAAGAGGCGCGTGCCTTGAGCGTGAAGTGGCAAGTCGTCTTCCAAGACGAGGTGCCGGTCGCGCTGCTCGAACGAAAAGACATCGAAATTTTAAGCGTGACCGGGCGTGTTGTCTTGTTCATGGCCCGGGAGCGGTCGGATGAGCTCGAGGCGTTCGTCGACAGCTACAAGCCGATGCTCGTCGAAGAGATTCCGATGTCACTAGAAGATGTGTTCCGCGTCCAATTAGGAGGTGAGGCGAATGTTGTCTAACGTGCTACTAAAAAAAGATTGGAAACAAGTGTCGCTCTTATGGATCTTACTCATCGGGCTCGGGATTCTCGCCTATACGATTCCAGTGTTCAATGAGATGCAGTTTTATGATGAACAGATCCAAGATATTCAAAATAACCCTTCGCAGTATCAGGAAGGGACACCGAACGACATCACCACACTCACGACGGAAGACTTTTTCAATACGACAGCCGGGGCTGGCTATTGGATTGGTGACTTAGGGTCGCTCTTACCGCTCGAGACGGTCTTCTTCCTCTACGTCGTGTTCGGATTTTTAATGGCGTCCGTCTTGATTGGCAGTGAGCGCAACAGCCAAATGTCCGACTTTTCGATGTCACTCCCATTCAGCCGCAACCAGCTGTACATATCAAAATGGTTGATCGGCGTCAGTGGCATCATCCTCTCATCACTGATTGGCGGGGCAATCATGCTCGTCGTGATTCACACGTCACGCTATGCGTTCTTGATTGAAGGGGAAACGTTGAAAGTGTTTGCGGTCATTGGTTTAGTCATCTTGATTGGCATCTCCGTCTTCACGTTGTCGCTTTGGATGGGCTCGTTCGGAGGCGAAGCAATTTCTCAAGTGCTCTGGTCGATTGTTGCTTTCTTGTTCCCGGTTGGAATTTTGTCATTGGTGTACGGGTCGATTCAAGCGACTGCAGGATATGTCTCGTACGACTGGTACTCGGCAGCAATGGAAAGCCTTCCGATGCGCATCGTGTCACCGCTTGTGAACATCGCAAATGTCGACACGTATAACTTGTTTACCGACAACTCGGTGTGGCGTGACTTTTCGACAGTCGGGATATTCAGTTCACTTCTCTTCATTGGGTTGACGTTCGCGCTCGGTCTTCTCACGTTCAACCGGGCCCCGCAGGAGAACAACGGCCGCTTCTTCATGTTCACAGGCTGGCTCTGGCTCGTCCATGTCGTGATGGTCATTTGTTTCGCCATGCTCGGGGGCATCATTTTCTCGGCATTCTCGTACCCGACGAGTGTGACGCTGTATATTATTGGCTTCTTGATCGGCGGCTTCCTCGCGCACTTACTCGCGAGACGTCTGCTTTACCGCTTCAACTTGCAGCTCAAATCATAAGGAGGCATTCCGATGAAACGGTTCAGTCTATTGCTCGCCCTGCTCCTCGTCTTAACGGGTTGTGCGGATTCGTCGACAGGTCGCCCGAATCCGTTCCAATACAAAGGTTCATACGTTGGCGACAATAGCGCCGTCATCGGGATTGCCCAAAACTTGCCGATGCATGACTGTTACAAGTCGATTGAGCTGCAGACGAAGAAGCGTCCGTACGGTCTGACCGTGCGCTATGACGATCCGGAGCTCGAACGGATTGAACAAGAGCGGCTCGCCATCCGGAACGCCGCGACGTACTTCACGCTCGTCAAGGACGCCGAAATCGTCCGCTTCGCCTTCCCGAACCGGACGTACGCGTTCTCACGGCCGGAGATGGAGGCGTGGCTCGGCATCGATTTCTCAACAATCAAATGGGAGAAAGACTTGGTGCTTCGCCTCGATGAGAAAATCGGTAACGAGGCGCAGACGGAAGACTACTTCAAACGCATCTGAACGTGATTGGATTTCATCATCCAATCACGTTTTTTCGATATTTTCTGAAAATTATCGGGTAAAGGGTAGATGAAAGCGTTTTCTTAGTCATATAATGGAATTAACTGAACCATCATTCATTCTAAGGAGGAAAAGCGATGAACAAACCATGGTTACAAGATTACCCAGCCGACATGCCCGAGAAGATTCACTATGAGGTGAAGCCGCTTTATGAAGCGCTCAGCCGCGCCGCGAAAGATTTCCCGGACCGGAAGGCCGTCTCGTTCATCGGAAAAGAGCTGACCTACGCCCAAATCGACGATGCAGCGCACCGTCTCGCGACGATGTTGCAGTCGAAGGGACTGCAGAAAGGGGACCGCGTCAGCCTGATGCTTCCCAACTGCCCGCAATACGTCATCTCGTTCTACGCCGTCTTGTACGCCGGAGGCACGGTCGTCCAGACGAACCCGCTCTATACCGAGCACGAGCTCGAAAATTTGATCACCGACTCGGGCGCCAAGATTGTCATCACGCTCGACCTCCTCTATCCGAAATCGCTCCGCGTCAAAGAGAAGACGGATATCCAGACGATTATTACGACGAGCATCGCCGATTACCTCCCATTCCCAAAGAACAAGCTCTACCCGATTAAAGTGAAGCGCGAAAACAATATCGTCATCGACACGACAGGATCGGTCTTGTTCAAAGACTTTAAAAACTTTGGACCGGTGAAGCCGATTGAAGTCGATCCGAAAGAAGACGTCGCCGTCTTGCAATATACGGGTGGGACGACCGGGCTTCCGAAAGGTGTCATGTTGACGCACTTCAACTTGTCAGCGAACGTCGATCAGATTTCGAACTTCTTCTATAAATATAACCGCGGGGACGAGAAGCGCGTCTTGAGCGTCGTCCCGTTCTTCCACGTCTACGGCATGACGTGCTGCCTAAACTTCGGGGTGGCGAACGGCTATGAGCTCGTCCTTGTCCCGCGCTTCGACGTGACCGACGTCCTGAAGACGATCAACAAGAAAAAACCGCACTTCTTCCCGGGTGCACCGACGATGTATGTCGGCATCCTGAACGACCCGAAACTGAAGAAATACGACTTGTCGTCGATCGAGGCGTGTATCTCCGGTTCGGCGCCGCTGCCGGTCGAGGTGCAAGAAAAGTTCGAGAGCATCACGGGCGGACGCATTGTCGAAGGGTACGGGTTGTCAGAGACGTCACCGGTGACGCATGCGAACTTCTTATGGGACAAGCGCATCGTCGGCTCGATTGGCGTGCCGCTTTCGGACACTTCTGCTAAAATTGTAAAAGCGGACGGCGAGACGCCGGCCGATATCGGTGAGATCGGGGAAGTGATGCTCCACGGTCCGCAAGTGATGAAAGGGTACTGGCAAAAGCCGGAAGAGACGGCGGCCGTCTTGAAAGATGGTTGGCTCGCGACCGGCGATCTCGGCTACATGGGCGAGGACGGCTTCTTCTATATCGTCGACCGGAAGAAGGACATGATCATCGCCGGCGGCTTCAACGTCTACCCGCGGGAAATCGAAGAAGTGCTTTACGAACATCCGGCCGTGAAAGAGGCGGTCTGTATCGGCGTGCCTGATCCGTATCGCGGCGAGACGGTCAAAGCGTTCATCGTCACACGTGACGGAGTGAACGTGACCGAAGAAGAGCTCGACAAGCATTGTCGGGAGAAACTTGCGGCGTATAAAGTGCCGAAGCTGTACGAGTTCCGCGATGAGTTGCCGAAGACGTTCGTCGGTAAGATTTTGCGTCGCGTCCTCGTCGATGAAGAGAAGGCGAAACAAGTGAAACAAAGCAGTTGACACTGCCTTCACACATGATAGAATAATAAATGAATGAACCATCATTCATTTTTCTGCAGCGGTAAGGAGCTTGGGGTTTATGACAAAGAATGGATCAAAGAGTGACCGCATTATCGATGCGGCAGTGAAAGTGATTGCGGACCATGGCTATCACGGTGCAAAGGTGACAGCCATCGCCAAAGAGGCGGGCGTCGCGGACGGAACAATCTATCTGTATTTCAAAAACAAGGAACACCTCTTGATCGAGTTGTTCCAGACGAAGATGGGGCTGTTCATCGACTACTCGAAGCAACAGATCGAGCAGGAGACGACGGCAGGGGACAAGCTGTACCGCTTGATCGAGTCACATCTGAAACAACTGTCGGCCGATTACGACCTCGCCGTCGTGACACAAATCGAGTTGCGACAGTCGAACTTGGCGCTTCGCCAAAAAATTAGCGAAGTATTGAAACCATATTTGAATTTGATCGATGCGGTCGTCAAGCATGGGATTGAGACAGGGGAGTTCGACAACGAGCTCGACTACCGGCTCGCCCGGCAAATGATTTTCGGCACAATCGATGAAGTGGTCACGAGTTGGATGGCGAGCGGCTTCAAGTATGACTTGATGTCGACGCTTCCAAAAGTACACCATATGTTAAAAAAAGGGCTTGCTTAACCGTAAGCCCTCTCATTGGCCCAAAAAATGAATGCTGATTCATGAATGATGGTGCGAACAACTTAAAGGGGGAACTACGATGAATATTTTTGTATTGCTGAAACGGACGTTCGATACGGAGGAAGCGATTCAGCTTGAGAACGGGGAAATCCAAGAAGACGGCGCCGAGTTCATCATCAACCCGTATGACGAATACGCGGTCGAGGAAGCGATCCGCAAACGTGACGATCTCGGGGGAGAAGTCACGGTCGTGACGGTCGGACCGGAAGACGCGGACAAAGAGTTGCGCACGGCGCTCGCGATGGGAGCGGACAAAGCGGTCCGCATCTCGATCGAGGACGACGTCGAGGACGCGGACCATGTGACGATCTCGAAAGTGCTCGCGACGTATTTGAAAGAGCAAGCACCGGATCTCATCTTCGCCGGGAACGTCGCCATCGACGGCGGTAGCGGCCAAGTCGCTCCGCGCGTCGCCGAACTGCTCGACATGAACTACGTGACGACGATCACCGAGCTCGAGATCGATGGGACGACGGCGACGGTCACTCGTGACGTCGAAGGGGACACGGAAGTGATCGAAGTGGCGCTCCCGCTCCTCGTGACGGCACAACAAGGGTTGAACGAACCGCGCTATCCGAGCCTTCCGGGAATCATGAAGGCGAAGAAGAAGCCGCTTGAAGAACTTGAACTGTCTGATATCGACCTCGACGAAGATGAGATCGAAGCGAAAATCGAGACGATCGAACGGTTCTTGCCGGAAGAGAAGAAAGCCGGGCGCATCCTTGAAGGGGATACGGCGTCACAAGTGAGTGAGCTCGTTCAATTACTTCGCACGGAAGCCAAAGTCATTTAAGGGGGATATCACATATGAAAGCTTTAGTACTCGCAGAAGCGCGCGAAGGCGCGTTACGGAACGTATCATTTGAAGCGATCGCTGCAGCGAAGCAATTGACGGACGACGTGACGGCGGTCGTCATCGGGGAAAACGTCAAAGCGCTCGCGAATGAACTCGGAGAATACGGGGCCGGGCGCGTCCTCGTCGTCGAAGACGAACGCCTCAAGCACTACACGCCGGACGGCTACGGACAAGTGCTCCGCCAACTGATCGACCAAGAAGGACCGGACATGATCGTCCTCGGTCATACGGCGCTCGGAAAAGACATCGCGCCGAAACTCGCGGCCCGTCTTGACGCCGGTCTCATCAGTGACGTCGTTTCGATCGAAGGATCTGGCAAAGACGCCGAGTTCGTCCGTCCGATCTATTCGGGGAAAGCGTTTGAGAAAGTGAAATTCAAAGACTCGGTCATGTTCTTCACGATCCGTCCGAACAACATCGACAGCTTGCCGCGCCAAGCGGGAGCGAGCGTCTCGGTCGAGACGCCGAGCGTGGAACTCAAAGACCTCGCGATGATCGTCAAAGAAGTCGTCCGCAAAGCGACCGGGAAAGTCGACCTCGCCGAGGCGAAAGTCATCGTCGCCGGCGGCCGTGGCGTCAAGAGCGAGGAAGGATTCAAGCCGCTCGAAGAACTCGCGGAACTGCTCGGCGGCGCGGTCGGCGCTTCACGTGGAGCATGTGACGCCGACTATTGCGACTACGCCCTCCAAATCGGTCAGACCGGGAAAGTCGTCACGCCTGACCTGTATATCGCTTGCGGTATTTCCGGGGCAATCCAACACTTGGCCGGGATGAGCAACGCCAAAGTCATCGTCGCGATCAACAAGGACCCTGAGGCGAACATCTTCACGGTGGCCGATTACGGCATCGTCGGTGACTTGTTCGACGTCGTCCCGTTGTTGACAGAAGAGTTCCGGAAGCACCTCGTCAATAGCTGATGGGCAAAACGTTTGGGGAAACTTACCCTCCGTGGTATACTCTGAACATGAATTGCAAGAGAGTTCGTAACTGAACTTTCTCATCTTACTGGGGAGGTATTACCAAATGGCTATTAAACATGCAACGACTCAATCGTTTGAACAAGATGTAAAAGAGGGCGTCGTCCTCGTCGATTTCTGGGCAGCTTGGTGTGGACCGTGCCGCATGATCGCACCGGTTCTTGAAGAGCTCGACCAAGAGATGGGCGACCAAGTCCAAATCATTAAACTCGACGTTGACGAGAACCCAGAAGTAGCGGGCGCTTTCCAAATCCAAAGCATCCCGACACTTATGATGTTCAAAGACGGTCAACCTGTCTCGAAGACAATGGGCTTCCAACCAAAAGAAGCGTTGAAAGAGTTCATCGCGACAGCACAATAATGTCCAAAACAGCCGATCGGGTCTCCGATCGGTTGTTTTTTTGTATGGCGCCCGAAAACGAACTATGAGATTTTTTTTACATTTTCCGACGCGTTCCTTCATATTTAAAAGTTTAAGAATAGTTTGAATTTGTGAAGAAACAGGGAAGTTTTAATCATGGCTAAGAACGGAAAAATTGCGCTATACTCATGTAGAGACCTGATGTAGTCAGATGACCCTACTTTTACATAGGGCACGCTACATCGCTTGTACGACTCTGTTCGAAGGAGGAATTTTCTTGTCGGTGTTACATCTCGCTATTTTATTGCCGCTCCTGGCGGCACCGTTTATCCCGTTTCTGTTTCGGGCAGTGAAGCGAATACATACGGGTTGGTTTGTTTTGGTCGTCCCTACGCTTCTCTTCGTGTATTTCTTCCGTTACATCGGCATCACGAGTGACGGGGGTGTCGTGACGGAGACGGTCCGTTGGATGCCGTCGCTCGGCATCAACTTCACGGCATACGTCGATGGACTCGGGCTCTTGTTCGCACTCCTGATCACGGGGATCGGTGCGCTCGTTGTCTTGTATTCAATTTATTACTTGAATAAAGACAAAGAATCGCTCGGTCACTTTTATGTGTACTTGCTTCTCTTCATGGGCGCGATGCTCGGGGTCGTCTTGTCCGACAACATGGTCGTCATGTACATGTTCTGGGAATTGACGTCGATTTCGTCGTTCCTGTTGATCGGTTACTGGTACGAGAAAGAGCGTTCCCGTTACGGGGCGCAAAAGTCGATGCTCATCACCGTCTTCGGCGGTTTGTCGATGCTCGGGGGGATCGTCCTCCTCGAGTCGATGGTCGGTTCGTTCAGCATTCGAGAGATGGTCGCGAACCAAGCGGTCATTGTCGATAGCCCGTTCTTCATCCCGGCGATGATTCTCATCTTGCTCGGGGCGTTCACGAAGTCGGCGCAGTTCCCGTTCCACATCTGGTTACCGGATGCGATGGAGGCACCGACCCCGGTCAGTGCATACCTCCACTCGGCGACGATGGTCAAGGCGGGGCTCTATTTGGTCGCGCGGATGAGTCCGGTGTTCCAAGAGTCGTCGCTCTGGTTATGGATCATCGTCTCGTTCGGGACGTTCACGCTCTTCTGGGGGTCGTTCAATGCGGTCAAACAGACCGATTTGAAAGGGATCCTCGCGTATTCGACCGTCAGTCAGCTCGGTCTCATCATGTCGCTCCTCGGCCTCGGGGCCGCGGCGCTTCATTATGACGGCGTCGATGACAACATCTTCATGGTCGCGACGATTGCCGCGATCTTCCATTTGATCAACCACGCGACGTTCAAAGGCTCGCTCTTCATGATGGTCGGAATCGTCGACCACGAGACCGGGACGCGTGATATTCGTAAGCTCGGCGGCTTGATGACCGTCATGCCGATCACGTTCACGATCGCCGTCATCGGTTCATTATCGATGGCAGGGTTACCGCCGTTCAACGGCTTCCTCAGTAAAGAGATGTTCTTGAAGGCGACGACGAAAGTGTTCTCGGCTGACTTCTTTGCGCTCGACACGATCGGCCTGCTCATCCCGGTCGTCGCGTTCATTGCGAGCGTGTTCACGTTCGTCTATAGCTTGATCATCTTCACGCGGACGTTCATGGGCAAAGCCCAGTTTGACAAGTTGCCGAAACAGCCGCACGAGGCGCCAATCGGGATGCTCATCCCGCCAGCGATCCTCGCCGTGCTCGTCGTCGTGCTCGGTTTCATCCCGAACGTGTTGTCGAACACGCTCATCCGTCCGGCTGTCGAATCGATTTACCCGTCGCTCGTCGAAGGCGGACAGGCGGTCGAAGTCGATTTGTATTTCTGGCACGGGATCACGCCTGAGTTGCTCATGACGATTGGGATTGTCGCGCTCGGGACGGTGCTCTTCTTCACGCTCAACAAATGGATGGGCATCTACAACCGGGTGCCGTACCGCTTGACGCTCAACGGGATGTACGACGGTTCGCTCGTCTGGTCGAACAAAGCGGCGTACCGCTTCAAAGACAACTACATGACGGGCTTCATCCGCTCGTATTTGATTTACATCTTCGTCTTCATGTCGGGGATGCTCTTGTTCTCGATGTGGTGGTATGAGATGTTCAGCTTCTCGTTCGGCGAGATGGCTGAGGTCACACCATACGAGTACGTGCTCGGTGCTGTCGTCGTCTTGAGCGCGTTCGCGATTCTGTTCATGCGTTCGCGTCTGCCGGCAATCATCTTGCTCGGTGTCGTCGGTTACGGCATCGCGCTCTTCTTCGTCTTCTTCGAAGCGCCGGACCTCGCGCTCACTCAGCTCGTCATCGAGACGGTGTCGGTCGCGTTGTTCCTGCTCGTCTTCTATCACATGCCGGAGATTGGCAAGAAAGAAGCCCGGATGCGCTTTAAGGTCGGGAACGCCATCGTGGCCGTCCTCGTCGGGATCACTGTCATGATGCTCAGCTTCATGACGCTATCGAACAAATCGATCAGCTCGATCTCGGAATATTATAAAGAAAACGTCTATGACTTGGCTGCCGGGAAGAACATGGTCAACGTCGTCCTCGTCGACTTCCGTGGCTTCGATACATTGTTCGAGATTATCGTCCTCGCGGTCGCCGGTCTCGGTATTTACACGATGATCAAGTTCAGAACGACAGCACAACGTACGAAAGGAGAAGATGAACATGGACATGAAGCCAAAAAGTAATAAGCGCGTCAACGACGTCATTTTACAGACGGCCGCGGTGATCATCTTCTTCATCATCATCGTCTTCTCGATCCACTTGTTCTTCTCGGGACACTACTCACCAGGCGGTGGATTCATCGGGGGCTTGATGACGGCAGCGGCACTCGTGCTCTTGCTCCTTGCCTTCGACTCGAAGACGCTCGCGACCGTCTTGCCGTTTGATTACCGCCGCATGACGGCGCTCGGGGCGCTGATCGCTGTATTGACGGCGATGCATTCGATTTTCTTCGACTTGCCGTTCTTCACGCACGCCTATGACAAGTTTTACTTGCCGCTCCTTGGCGAAGAGACGCTCCATACGGCGATCGCGTTCGATCTCGGCGTCTACCTCGTCGTCATTGGTGTCACGATGACGATCATTCAAACGATTGGAGAGAGCGAATAATGGAAATCTTCGTTAGCATCATTATCGGTGCCTTGACGATGTGTGCAGTCTATATGATTCTCTCAAAGAGTTTGTTACGCATCATCATCGGCACGTCACTGTTTAGTCACGCCGCCCACTTGCTCGTTTTGACGATGTCAGGATTGAAGACAGGCGCCGCACCTGTCCTCGTCGACGGTGTGACCGACTATACCGACCCGTTACCGCAAGCGCTCGTCTTGACGGCGATCGTCATCAGTTTCGGGGTGACCGCGTTCTTCTTGGTGCTCGCCTACCGCGCCTACCAAGAGCTGAACACGGATAATATGGAGGAAATGAAAGGAACGGAATCGAATGATTAACTTACCTGTGTTTCCGATTGTCATCCCGGCGCTCGCGGCGATCATCATGATGTTCCTGCCAAAGAACGTGCGTCTGCAGCGCGGACTGGCACTTGGATCGATCTTTATCACGTTGCTCGTGTCGCTCTTGTTGGTGCACACGGTCTCGAACGAGGGCATCATGACCCTCAACCTCGGGAACTGGCCGGCGCCGTTCTCTATCACGCTCGTCTCGGACATGTTGTCTGCGCTCCTCGTCACGACGTCGACGCTCCTCACGTTCTTCATCGTCTGGTTCGCTGTCCATTACTTTTCGACGGCGTATGAAGAGAACTACTTATACGTGGCGATGCTGTTCTTGCTCGTCGGGGTAAACGGCGCCTTCACGACTGGCGATATTTTTAACTTGTTCGTCTTCTTTGAAGTGTTCTTGATCTCGTCTTACGTCTTGATCGTCCTCGGCGGCAAGGGCGTGCAGTTGCGCGAGTCGATTAAATACTTGCTCGTCAACGTCCTCGCCTCGGCCCTGTTCGTCATGGCGGTCGCGTATTTATACGGTGCCGTCGGGACGCTCAGTTTGGCCGACCTTGCCCAAAAGATTCCGCTCGTCGACAATCCGAACGTCATCTCGGTCATCGGGGTGTTGTTCATCATCGTCTTTGGGTTGAAAGGGGCGCTCGTGCCACTTCACTACTGGTTACCGGGATCGTACGTCGTCGCACCGACGCCGATTCTCGCGTTGTTCGGAGCACTTTTGACGAAAGTCGGGGTCTACTCGATTCTCCGGACGTATACGCTCCTGTTTGACGTGAACGGGACGTTCTTACAGACGTTCCTCATCGTCCTCGCCGTGCTCACAATCGTGACCGGGATGGTCGGGGCGATCGCCTATAACGACGTCAAGCTCATTATCATCTATAACATCATGATTGCCGTCGGGGTCATCTTGTACGGAATCGCGGTCAACACGCAGACGTCGCTCGAAGGGGCGCTCTACTACTTGATTCACGACATGATGATTAAAGCCGTCTTATTCATGCTCGTCGGGATGATGATCGGTATCACGAGGTCCGGGCAGCTCCGAGGCATGGGCGGGCTCATCACCCGCTTCCCGCTGTTCGGTTGGACGTTCTTCATCGCGGCGCTCTCGCTCGCCGGAATCCCACCGCTCAGTGGCTTCTTCGGGAAGCTTCTCATCATCCAAGGTGGGGTCGGAGAAGGGGACTTGTTCGGTCCGATTCTCGTCCTCGTCTCGAGCTTGTTCGTCCTCTTCTCGGTCATCAAGATTTTCTTGAACGGATTTTGGGGCGAAGAGCGCGGCACGTATGACGGCCCACTCGTCCCTTACGCAAGTCGTCTGCTCGTCCCGGTCTGCCTCTTGCTCGCTGTGGCGGTCGCCTATGGGTTCGGTGCTGAGTTGATGCATCCGTATATTACCCAGGCAATCGAACCGCTCACGCAACCAGAACTTTATATCGATGCCGTGTTAAAGGAGTGACTATAAGATGGCCTATCAAATATTGATTAACTTTTTCTTGGCGTTCATCTGGATGTTCCTCACGGGATCGTTCACGACGTATGGATTCCTGATTGGATATATTCTCGGATTGCTCGTCATCTTCATGATGCGCCGCTTCTTCCGTGAAACAGGGACAAACTTTTATTTCACGCGAGTGATTAAGCTGTTTAAGCTACTCCTCATCTTCTCACGTGAGCTCGTCATGGCGAACTTCGAGGTGTTGCGCCTCGTCCTCAGTCCGAAGCTCGAGATTCAACCCGGGATTTTCCGGTACGAGACGTCGCTCAAATCGGGCTGGAAGATCAGCCTGTTGTCGATGCTCATCTCATTGACGCCAGGGACGCTCGTCGTCCAAGTGTCGCAAGATAGTAAGATCCTCTATATCCATGCGCTCCATATGCCAGATAAAGAGGCACTCAAACGAGACATTTACGAAAACTTTGAATCTAGCATTAAGGAGGCGACGGAATGATGCATTGGTTAGACATCTTAATCTACATCTCACTCGCCATCCTTGTCATCGCGATGTTGTTCATGCTGTATCGGGTCGTGAAAGGGCCGACGACGCCGGATCGCGTCATCGCCCTCGACTCGATTGGGATCGCGCTCATCTCGGTCGTCGCGTTATTGTCGATTCTGCTCGACACGACGATGTTCTTCGAGGTTATCCTCTTACTGAGTATCCTTGCTTTCATCGGGACGGTGGCGTTCTCGAAATACCTAGAGAGAGGAGCAATCATCCATCATGACCGCGACAATGATCTTTGATATTTTGACCGGCGTCTTCACGGTCATCGGGGTGTTCTTCACGGTCGTCGCGGCGATCGGCCTTCTCCGTCTGCCTGACATCTACTCGCGTACACACGCGGCGTCGAAGTCGGCGACGCTCGGTGTCATGTTCGTCTTGTTCGCGGCCGTGCTCCACGTCTGGGTCGACCAACGCGTCTTCGATGCACGGCTCTTGCTCGGGTTGTTCTTCGTCTTGTTGACGGCTCCCGTCGGCGGACATTTGATTGCCCGGGCGGCGCATACGAAAGGCGTGCCGCTCTGGAAGGACTCACTCCAAGACGCATTGAAGGAAGACAAGGACAAAGGATTGGAATAACGAAAAGACTCGCCGCGGCGAGTCTTTTGCTTGTTGGCGAACATCGATCGAAGCGCTCGTCCTTCCGGCGCCCATGCTTTCCGCAGGCAATCCCGGAGCCGCATCGCGACTAACGTCACTGCTGGGTCTTCGTTGGATTGCTCTCCTGCAGGGGACAGGACGCTTTGATGTGTTTACAAAAAAAGACGAATCAGGTCGCGATGTGCGAATGGATTCGTCAACCGATTTAAGACTCGCCGCGGCGAGTCTTTTTTACGTGGTCTCATAGTAAGAAGCTCAAGTCGGACGCTGACGTCGGATAGGCGAACTGCAAGTGTTTGACGTGTTGATGGGTCATGTTGTTCTGTATAATGAAAGAGAACAGGTTAATCAGTTCCGGCGCGTGCTGGCCAATTAAGTGGGCGCCGAGTACATGGCCGTCACGGCTGAGCAGGACGCGCGAGAACGCCGTCTCGTCATGGATGCGTTCATACGTCAAAAAGTGGGACAAGTCGATGTCTTTGCATTCGAAATCGATTCCGTTCGCTTTCGCCTCCTCGACCGTCAGACCGACCTTGGCGATCGGCGGCGATGTGAACACGACCGTCGGCGCCGGCCGCTCCGGAAACGGGCGGGTGTTTCCTCGCAAGAGGTTCAAGGCGGCGATCCGTCCTTCTTGCCCGGCGAACGGTGTGAGCGGCGGGTTGTCGCTCGCGCTGACGTCCCCGGCGGCGTAGATGTTCGGGTTCGATGTCTGCAAATAGGCGTTGACGCGAATCCCGTCGTGGTCGGCTCTGACGCCGGCCGCCTCGAGATGGAGCCACTCGATGCTCGGGATGCGGCCCGACGCGTTAAGGACGAGCCCGTGAAGGGTAGAGTCATCAGACAACGTCAATACGTCCCCGTCGAGCGCGCTCGGCTCGACACCATAACGGACGTCAATCCCGATGCGCTCGGTCTCATCGATGAGCCGCTTCACGACGTTCCGGTCGAACGCCTTTAAGGCGCGTGAGCGGACGAGTAGCGTGACGTCGCAACCGAACCGCCGCAGAATATGGGCGAACTCGAACGCGATATAACCGGCCCCGACGATACTCACGTGCGCAGGCAACGACGCGAGGTCGAAAACATCGTCGCTCGTGATGGCGTGCTCCCCGCCCGGGATGTCGAGCGGGCGGGGAATGAGACCGGTCGCGATGATAAAATGATGAGCCGAAATCTCATGTCCGTTGATGACAATCGAGTCCTCATCGATGAAGTGGGGTTCGCCTTCGAATAAATCGATGCCGTGCTCTCTCCAGTTGTGCGTCTTCGTCGTCGGGACCGCGAAACGATATTCATCGACGCGACGCTTGAACGTCGCCCAGTCGAGTGTGATCTCACCGTTGACGCCGAGCGTCTTCATCTGGTCGACCCGGGCTACGAGTTCCGCGCCTTCCGCGAGCATCTTTTTCGGGTCGCAGCCGCGTTGCGGGCACGTCCCGCCGAACGTCCAATTCTCGACGATGGCAATCTCTTTACCGGCGTCGCACAGAACGTTAGCGGCTTGGCTCGCTGCCGAACCGCTCCCGAGGATGATGACGTCGTACCGTTTCATAAAATTCCCTCCCTCTAAGACTTCACCCTATTTTTTCCCGTCCTAGAGGAAGCTAAACTGAGGTGATCGAACTTGAGTCAGACCGACCATATTAAACATAAACTGGCGCTGCTCCCGGATGAGCCTGGCTGTTACTTGCATAAGAACGAGTACGGCGAGGTCATTTACGTCGGGAAAGCGAAAAACTTAAAGAATCGCGTCCGGTCTTACTTCACTGGGGCGCACGACATCAAGACGATGCGACTCGTCGCCGAGATCCGTGACTTCGAGTACATCGTCACGGCGAGCGAGCTCGAGGCGTTGTTGCTCGAGATGACGCTCATTAAAAAGCACGACCCGAAGTACAACATCCGTCTGAAAGACGACAAGACGTACCCGTACATCAAAATCACGAATGAGCCGTACCCGCGATTGCTGACGACGCGGAAGCTGAAAAAAGACGGAGGCCACTATTTCGGGCCTTACCCGAACGCCTACGCCGCGAACGAGACGAAGCGACTGCTCGACAAGCTGTACCCGCTAAGGAAGTGTCAGCCGATGCCGAGGAAGCTGTGCCTGTATTATCATATCGGGCAATGTCTCGGTCCGTGCGAGCTCGCCGTCGATACGGACGACCAGAAAGCGATCGTCCAGGAGATTCGTCGTTTCTTGAACGGGGAGACGGCCGAGACGCTCGCGAAGCTCGAGGTCGATATGGTCAAGGCGGCCGAAGAGATGCAGTTCGAACGAGCGGCCGAGCTGCGCGACCAGATTCGGGCCGTCGAGTCGATTATGAACAAGCAGAACATGATTACCGCCGATCCGACGGCACGTGACGTCTTCGGCTACACGCTCGACCGAGGTTGGATGTGTGTCCAAGTGTTCTATATGCGGGGCGGCAAGATGATCGAGCGCGACGTCTCGCTCTTCCCGCTCCACGGTGAGCCGTCGGAAGAACTCGAAAGTTTCATCGTCCAATTCTACGAACAGAACGTGTTGCCAAAAGAAGTGCTCGTCCCGGAAATCGTCCGCATCGACTTGTTGAACGATGCGCTCGGCACGAAAGTGATGCAGCCGAAACGAGGAGCGAAACGACAACTGCTCGCCCTCGCGACGAAGAACGCGGAGATCGCGCTGAACGAGAAGTTCGAACTGCTCGCCCGTGACGAAGAACGGACGCTCCTCGCTATGCGCGAGCTCGGTGAGGCGATCGGCATCCCGAACTTGTCGCGCGTCGACATCATCGATAACGCCAACATTCAAGGAAGTGACGCCGTCTCGGCGCTCGTCGTCTTCGAGGACGGCAAACCGCTTAAAAAAGAATATCGGAAATATAAGATTCGCACCGTCCAAGGGCCGGACGATTACGAGACGATGCGCGAAGTCGTCCGTCGTCGCTTCCGCCGCTTGTTGACCGAAGAGAAACGGTTGCCGGACTTGCTGTTGATCGATGGGGGGATCGGGCAGTTGAACGCGGCGCTCGATGTGTTGCATAACGAGTTCGGCCTCGATTTGCCCGTCGGCTCGTTGAAGAAGGATGACCGTCACCGGACGAGCCAGCTCTTGTTCGGTGAAGGCGGTGGGGTGATCGAATTGAACTCGCGCTCGAGTGCGTTCTACTTGTTGCAGCGGATGCAAGACGAGGTCCACCGCTTCGCCATCACATTCCACCGCAGTTTGCGGACGAAGAAGATGACGAAATCGGTGCTCGATGACATCCCGGGTGTCGGTCAGAAACGCCGCCAGCAGCTCATTCGCCACTTCGGGTCGATGAAACAGATTCGCCTGGCGTCACTCGAACAGTTGAAAGAGGCAGGCTTGCCCGAGAAACTCGCTGAGACTGTTTTACAGCACGTGCACGAGGAGACGGATGAATGAGAAAGAGCCGATGCGGTCAATCGCATCGGCTCTTCGTCATTCGTACGTGTCTTTTCGGTCTAATTGGACGGTGATGTGGACGGCTTCACGTGCCGGGTCGGCATAGCCTTCGGCGACGCATTGGAGACGACCGGCGATTTGTTCGGCTAAAAAGCCAGCCTCGAGCTGGTAATAGCCTGTCGCTTTTTGCTGCGTCGAAGGAGGAGGGACGAGTTCGAACACGAACTTGTTCCCTTTCTCTTTCACAAGAGACAATTGTCCCCATCCGGCTTCTTCGAAAAACGCACACAGCTCCTCGTCCGGCATAACCGGGAACTTGCGGGCGATCCGTTTGCCGGACCAATAGATGACTTGGCCGTAATCGTCTCCGAGCAAGTCTGTCAACACATAATCGCGCAACAATTCGATCGCGAAAGTGGGTTGGCTCATGGTTTCCATCTTCTTCCATCACTCCAATCTCTCTATACCATTATAACGACGAATTGGGATTTGGTCACCGAGAATTTTCTAAAAGAATGTGCCAGAAATCGGTCAGGTTGTCTTGTCATACAATTTTCACAAGAGTAGAATAGGAGTCAGAAAGCTATATTTAGATTTGAAAACGCTTTTATTGACAAAACGAGCCAACTGCTCGTAAAAAGGGGGAACTAGAATGGCGTCGCGTCGTGACTATTTCAGTCGTAAAGTCCATTCGCTACTTGGGGTCATCCCAATCGGCTTGTTTTTGATCGTCCACTTATCGGTCAACTACTACATCGTCGATGGGGTGGAGTCGTTCAACAAGGCAGCAAAATTCATGGAGAGCTTACCGTATTTATACTTCCTTGAAGTGACGGTCATCGCCTTGCCGATGATTTTCCACGGGGTGTATGGCGTGTACTATGCGTTTCTCGGATCGATCAACTCGAACCGCTATTCGTACGCCCGCAACTGGATGTATATTTTACAGCGCTTCACAGGCGTCTTCCTCGTCATCTTCATCGCATGGCACGTTTGGGAAACGCGCTTGGCGAAGATGCGTGGGGTCGAGGTCAACGCGGAGATGATGCAAAACATCGTCGACAACCCGCTCATGCTCATCTTCTACATAGTCGGGATCCTCTCGGCTACGTTCCACTTCGCGAACGGACTTTGGTCGTTTGCGATCACGTGGGGAATCACACAGTCACCTCGTTCGCAACGCTTTATGAGCTACGTGTCAGGTGCCGTGTTCTTGGCACTATCTTTTGTCGGACTTCGTTCAATCTTGACGTTCGCCGGCATCTTGTAATAGGGGGAAATTTACATGGCAAATCAAAGTTTGATCGTCATCGGTGGCGGTCTAGCTGGACTCATGGCGACAATCAAGTCGGCAGAGATGGGTGTTCCGGTTAAACTATTCTCGCTTGTACCGGTCAAGCGTTCACATTCGGTCTGTGCACAAGGCGGCATCAACGGTGCCGTCAACACGAAAGGGGAAGGGGATTCTCCTTGGCAACACTTCGATGACACGGTTTACGGCGGCGACTTCCTTGCCAACCAACCGCCTGTCCAAAAGATGGCAGAAGCGGCACCTAAAATCATCCACATGTTCGACCGGATGGGTGTCATGTTCAACCGGACGCCGGAAGGTCTCCTTGACTTCCGTCGCTTCGGGGGCACGCTCCATCACCGGACGGCTTATGCCGGTGCGACGACGGGACAGCAGCTCCTCTACGCACTAGACGAGCAGGTCCGACGTTTCGAGGCACAAGGTCTCGTCGAGAAGTATGAGGGCTGGGAGTTCCTCCGGGCCATCATCGATGAGGCGGGCGTGTGCCGCGGTGCGGTCTGTCAAGACCTTCGTTCGATGGAGATTAAAGCGTTCCCGTCGGATGCGGTCATTCTCGCGACAGGCGGACCAGGCGTCATTTTCGGCAAATCGACGAACTCGGTCATCAATACTGGCCAAGCGGCCGGCGCGGTCTATCGCCAAGGAGCGGTCTATGCGAACGGCGAGTTCATCCAAATCCACCCGACGGCCATTCCTGGTGACGACAAACTTCGTCTCATGAGTGAGTCGGCGCGTGGGGAAGGCGGCCGCGTCTGGACGTATAAAGACGGCAAGCCTTGGTACTTCCTTGAAGAGAAGTATCCGGCTTACGGGAACCTCGTGCCGCGTGACATCGCGACGCGTGAAATCTTCGACGTCTGCGTCAACCAAAAGCTCGGCGTCAACGGTGAGAACATGGTATATCTCGATTTGTCGCATAAAGACTCGAAAGAGCTCGACATCAAACTCGGCGGCATTCTCGAGATTTACGAGAAGTTCGTCGGGGACGACCCGCGTAAAGTACCGATGAAAATTTTCCCGGCCGTTCACTATTCGATGGGCGGACTATGGGTCGACTACGACCAGATGACGAACATCCCAGGATTGTTCGCGGCTGGGGAATGTGACTACTCGATGCACGGGGCGAACCGTCTCGGGGCGAACTCGCTCTTGTCTGCCGTCTACGGCGGGATGGAAGCCGGTCCGTCGGCCGTCAACTACATGCGCGGCCTCGATCAAGCGACCGAGAGCGTGCCAGAAGCGCTCTTTAACTTCAACGAGCGTGAAGAAATCGAACGATTCAATGAGATCCTCGCGATGGACGGCACGGAGAACGCCTACCAAATCCACCGTGAGCTCGGTGAACTGATGACGGACAACGTTACCGTCGTCCGCTATAACGACAAGCTCATCGCGACGGACAAAAAGCTTCAAGAACTCCGCGCTCGTTTCAACAACATCTCAGCGACCGATACGGCTCGCTGGAGCAACCAAGGGGCATCGTTCATCCGACAACTCGACCATATGCTCGACCTCGCACGCGTCATCACACTCGGTGCATTGAAACGTGACGAGAGCCGTGGGGCCCATTACAAACCGGACTTCCCGGAGCGTGATGACGAGCAGTTCATGAAGACGACGATGGCACGTTACAACGAAGGGGAAGTCGATATCTCGTATGAAGAGATCGACGTTTCGTTAATCCCGCCACGTAAACGGGATTACTCGAAGAAAGGGGCGAAGACGAAATGACGACGCCGATGCAATCTGAACAAAAAGACATCCGTTTCATCATTGAACGCCAAGATGGACCGGATCAACCGACCTACACCGAGGAGTTCATGGTTCCGTACCGTCCGAACATGAACGTCATCTCGGCACTTATGGAAATTCGCCGGAACCCGGTCAACGCCGAAGGCGACAAGACGACACCGATCAACTGGGACATGAACTGTCTCGAAGAAGTGTGTGGCGCTTGTTCAATGATCATCAACGGCAAACCGCGTCAATCGTGTACGGCGCTCGTCGATAAGCTCGAGCAGCCGATCCGCTTGTCGCCGATGAAGACGTTCCCGGTCATTCGTGACCTTCAAGTCGACCGTCAGCGCATGTTCGACGCGTTGAAAAAAGTGAAGGCGTGGGTCCCGATCGATGGCACGTACGACCTCGGTCCAGGACCGCGGATGCCAGAGAACAAACGGCAATGGGCGTATGAACTATCGAAATGTATGACGTGCGGCGTCTGCCTCGAGGCATGCCCGAACGTTAACGACAAGTCGAACTTCATCGGCCCGGCGGCGATTTCGCAAGTCCGTCTCTTTAACTCGCACCCGACAGGCGCCTTCCACGCGGAAGATCGTTTGGAAGCGCTCATGGAAGACGGCGGCATCATGCAGTGCGGTAACGCACAAAACTGTGTCGAAGTTTGTCCGAAAGGCATCCCGCTCACGACGTCGATCGCTGCGATGAACCGTCAGACGACGCTTCACTCGTTCAAGTCGTTCTTCGGAAGCGACAAAGGCCGCACCGGTTCTGCGGTCGAGGCGTAAGGGTCGCCGATGACGAAATACTTCCGCGAACCCGATTGGGAAACACGTGTCAAAAGAGGGGTCGCCCTCGACGTCAAGGTCCGCTTCTCGGAGTGTGACCCGTACGGCCACATGAACAACACGATCCCGTTCATCTACTTTGAAGATGCGCGGATCGAGTTGCTCGAGACGACAGGATTTTCGTTAAAAGACGGTTTCGTCGTCGTGGCGGACGCCCAGTGCGACTATGTAAGACAAGTGATGCCGCGTCAACAGCTGACGGTGTATGCCAATGTCTTGACGGTCGGAAACACTTCATGTGATATTCATTACGGGGCGTATGACGGAGACCAATTGCTATTCGCCGGCCGCACGAGCCTCGTGCATTTGTCGAAAGACGGCCGTCCGACGGAATGGACTCCAGAATATAAAAATCGCTTGCAGAATTTTTGCGAATCCGCTATCATTTGATAATGAGTTCACAAACAATTATTCTGCCGGTTCGCCCGCAGAATTGAAATTTGAAGGGAGGCCATCAAGTCATGGAAAAAACATTCACAGTCGTTGCTGATTCAGGGATTCACGCTCGTCCAGCTACTCAGCTCGTAAACACAGCTTCTAAGTTCCAATCAGATATCAACCTCGAGTACAACGGTAAAACAGTTAACTTGAAGTCGATCATGGGTGTACTTTCACTCGGAATCGCGAAAGATTCAACAATCAAAATCACTGCAGCAGGTGACGATGCAGAAGAAGCGATCAACACGCTTTCTGACATGCTCACTAGCGAAGGTCTTGCTCAGTAATTCGAGCAACGGACGAGGCGGCCAATCGGCTACCTCGTCTTTTTGTTTGTCACATGACCGTTTCTTTTGCCGGAACGGCTTTTTTGGTAAGATAGATGGGAATGGAAGTGATCACATGAAACGAGCGATTGGAGTACTCGATTCCGGGGTCGGCGGCTTGACGGTAGTCAAAGAATTGATGCGCCAACTCCCAAAAGAAGAAATCATTTACATCGGTGACACGGAACGTTGTCCGTACGGACCGCGCCCGCACGATGAGATTGAGGCATATACGTGGGAACTGATCGAGTTCCTGCTCAGCAAAAACGTGAAGATGATCGTCATCGCCTGCAACACGGCGACGGCCGTCGTCTTGAAGGAAGCGCGCAAGCGCCTCCATATCCCGGTCATCGGGGTCATCGATCCCGGGGCCCGGGCCGCCGTCAAAGGCACGCGCAACAAACATATCGGGGTCATCGGGACGAAAATGACAATCGAGAGCAATTCGTACGAGACGGCACTCCGTCACGTCGCGGGCGCAGTCGACGTCTATTCGCTCGCCTGCCCGCCGTTCGTCCCGCTCGTCGAGGCGGGGGAACTTGACGGGGAGCGCGTCCGCTCGATCGTCGAGGAGACGCTCCGTCCGCTCCAACCTTCGGAGATGGACACGCTCATCCTTGGTTGCACGCATTACCCGCTTCTCGCACCGGTCATCCAAGACGTCGTGGGGCCGGACGTCCACCTCATCTCGTCTGGGGACGAGACGGCGCTCGAAGTGGCGGCCATACTCGATTTCCAAGAGCTCGAGAACGACCTCGACACCGTGCCGGCGCACCAGTTTTATGCGACCGGCGACGTCGATATGTTCAATCGATTGGCGACAGAGTGGCTCGGTCTTTCCGTCAAGGCGGAGAAAGTGGAGGTGTCGCTAAATGCGTAACGAACGTAAACACGATGAATTAAGAACGGTCGAGATCATCCCGCACGTGAACAAACACGCGGAAGGCTCGGTCCTCATCTCGATCGGCGACACGAAAGTCATCTGTACGGCGACCGTCGAGGAGCGCGTCCCGAACTTCTTGCGCGGGAAAAAACAAGGGTGGATCAACGCCGAGTACGCGATGCTCCCACGGGCGACCGGGGACCGGACCGTGCGCGAAGCGGTGCGCGGGAAACAATCGGGTCGGACGATGGAAATCCAGCGGTTGATCGCCCGGAGCTTACGCTCGGTCGTTGACTTGGAACGACTCGGCGAACGGACGATTTGGATCGACTGTGACGTCATCCAAGCGGACGGTGGCACGCGGACCGCGTCGATCACCGGCGGTTTCTGTGCGCTCGTCCTCGCGGTCGACGCGCTCATCCGCCAAGGGAAACTGGCGGACACCCCGATCAAGGAAGGCGTCGCCGCCATCTCGGTCGGACGGACCGATGCGCTCGTCCTCGATTTGAACTATGAGGAAGACGCGGCGGCGGAAGTCGACATGAACGTCGTCATGACGGCGAGCGGTCGTTTCGTCGAAGTGCAAGGCACAGGAGAAGAGGCGACGTTCACGCTCCAAGAGATGAACGAGATGCTCTTGCTCGCCCAAGGCGGGATCGAGCAGCTGTTCAAAGCAGCGGAAGATGCGCTCGGCGCCTCATGGTGGTACGTCGGTGAACAGATGGAGGAAACGACATGAAGTTGATTGTAGCAACACGAAACAAAGGCAAAGTCGTCGAAATCGAAGGCATGCTCACGCCGCTCGGCTTTGAAGTCGAGTCGCTCCTCGATTATCCGGACGCGCCGGAAACGGACGAGACCGGTACGACGTTCGAAGCGAACGCCGAACTGAAGGCGACCGAGGCGGCCCGTTATTTCGGCCACGCGGTACTCGCCGATGACTCAGGTCTTGAGGTCGACGCGCTCGACGGGGCACCGGGCATTTACTCGGCACGCTTCGCCGGACCGGAAAAATCAGACGCCGCGAACAACGCGCTTCTTTTAGAGAAGTTGAACGGGGCAAACGACCGCTCTGCGCGCTTCGTCTGCGCACTCTGTCTCGCAAAACCGTCGGGGGAGACACTGACGGTGCGCGGGACGCTCGAAGGCACGATCGGCTATGCGCCGCATGGCGAGAACGGGTTCGGGTACGACCCACTCTTCATCGTCCCGTCGCTTCATAAGACGGCGGCCGAGCTCGAGCGCGATGAGAAGGCGGCGGTCAGCCACCGCGGCCAAGCGTTGCGCAAGTTGGAGGCAGAAATCATTTCGTTCATGGAAGGGTGAGCCGTATGCGTTTTCTAATCGTCAGTGACAGTCACGGATTGACAGAAGAACTATTGAGCATCTTCAACCGGCACGAACAAGAGATTGATGACGCGTTCCATTGCGGGGACTCGCAGCTCGCGCTCGTTGATGAGCACTTGCTGCCGTATCGGACCGTGCGCGGCAACTGCGACTTTGGTGGGGACTTGCCGCTCGAACGGGTCGAGACGACACCTGTTGGAACGATCCTGATCGTTCACGGCCATCACCACGATGTGAAGTACGACTTGAACCGATTGCGCTACCGGGCCGAGGAAGTCGGGGCGAGCGTCGTCTTGTTCGGGCATTCCCACGTCGCCGGTGCGTTGATCGAGGACGGGGTCGTGTATATCAACCCGGGCTCGATTCGGATGCCGCGCGGCCGGAGTGACAAGACGTATGCGCTCCTTGACTTAGGGAACGGAGAGGCAGCGGTCCGCTTTTATCGATCGGAGGACGGTTCGCCTGTCCCAGACCTCGATGTGAGCGGAAAGCTGTGACGGAATGAAAAGAAGGAATTGACAGCAAACCATTTTTCTATTATAGTTTTCTTGTCAATGTCCCAATAGCTCAGCTGGATAGAGCAACGCCCTTCAAGACAAATAGGAGCCTTTATAGGGAAACAAGAACCTATAAAGTGGACGACACTATATCGGTGAAGCCTTAACAGATCATGCTGATGGTAATACCGAGGAAACTTGTACCTTTTCGGAGGTCGAGCTGGTTCGAAGGACTGCAATTGCTGCAGAGGTAGAACCGGTAAAGGAACGATTACGTTCGTGAGGTTCCGTAGAGACTACACGTGTCGCACCTGAAACGGTGAAGATATAGTCCAGACTACAAACAACACACGTTGGTGGCGAAAGCCATGGTGGTAAGCTAAGGCGTCGGTCGGGGGTTCGAATCCCTCTTGGGACACTTCCATTTAAAATAGAGATAGCCTCCACGGGGGCTGTCTCTTTTTTCGTTTTTCTCGGGAAACATTTGACAATCCGCATTTTCCTAAGGAAGATGGAGAAGAGTGGAAGAAAGGGTGTGGGGAGATGGAGAAAAATCAGCAGTATCCGTTTCCGGGGAACTGGACACGACTTCAAAAGATGGTGAAAGAGGCCGATGTGGCCGGGGAGCGGCAACGCATCGAACCGGTACTATGGGACTGGTACGAAGAACTAAACGGGGACACGTACTTGTTCATGGAAATCTTTCAATGTTTGATGGAACGTCCGGACGAGCCGGAGACGCTCGAGCGACTCGAAGAGCTTGTCACGACACAGATGGAGACGTCGGACGAACCGGAAACGTGCGGTCTTCAAATCGCCCAATATTACATCATGCGCGACCAGCCGTTCGAAGCGGCGCATTGGATTGAAAAGTACTTGAGCGTCCAAGACGGGGACCACGTGAATACGCAAGCGTATCAGGTGCTTCAAGTGTTGAAGCTGACGGAGTTCCCGGCGGCGATCGCGAAACTGAAGCGGACGCTCCATCGAGGGAGCACCGCCGAACAAATCGAGATGCTCGCTCACGTCCATTTCAATATCGATGACGTGCTCGATAACGTGCTGAAGGCGTACCTCCTCGAAGATCGGCCGAAAGTGATCAAAGTGATGGTGCTCGAGCGGGCGATCGCCGAACTTGAGATGATTGAATGGACCGATAGCGGGGAACGGTACGTGTATGACCGAAGCGAGGCGAGCACGTTCGCGCGCGAATGGGGCTTCACGTTCGGTGATTTGCAAAAGCGATTTTATGGCGATGAGATCGCGACACAGTTATCGACGAACTATTGTTACGTCCATTATCCGTTCGTCCCCCATCTCGCCGATGAGTTGGAACCGGCCATCCTTGAAGCGAAGCGGGCGATGTTGAACGCAATGGAAACGACCGGTCTTGCCGGGGAAATACTAGAGGCGGACGCCTCGTTCACACGGTCGCTCCTCGACTAAATCGTTGTGTGCTCATGTGGGATTTATGCTATAATACGGATTGTTGTACATTTTTGTACGTATAAATGAATTGTTGGAGGGACTTAGCATGACAGCAAAATGGGAAAAAACATCAGGTAGCCAAGGCGTACTCACGTACGAAGCACCTGCAGAAGCTTTTGATAAAGCAGTCGACGCAGCATTCAAAGACGTCGTCAAAACTTTGAACGTGCCTGGTTTCCGTAAAGGGAAATTGCCACGCCCAATGTTTAACAAAATGTACGGTGAAGAGGCGCTTTACCAAGACGCACTCGACATCCTCTACCGCGACACGGTTCAATCTGCAGTCGAAGAAGCTGGTTTCGAACCAATCGCACTCGAAAACATCGATGTAGACGGCACGCTCGAAAAAGGCAAACCTGTAACGTTCAAAGTAACGTTCGTTGTTGAGCCTGAAGCTGAGCTTGGCGAGTACAAAGGTCTCGAGTACGAAGCTGTTGAAACGACAGTCACTGACGAAGAAGTCACAGCAGAACTTGACGCACTTCAACAGCAAGGCGCTGAGCTTGCTGTTAAAGAAGGCGCAGTCGAAAACGGCGATACAGCTGTATTTGATTTCGCAGGTTTCGCTGATGGCGAGCAGTTCGAAGGCGGCACAGCTGAGAACTACACGCTTGAAATCGGTTCAGGCCAATTCATCCCTGGATTCGAAGAGCAAATGGTCGGCATGACGGCTGGTGAAGAAAAAGACGTTGAAGTAACATTCCCTGAAGAGTACCACGCTGACAACTTGGCGGGTAAACCAGCGACATTCAAAGTCAAGCTTCACGAAGTCAAAGCGAAGCAAGTACCTGAGCTCGACGATGAGTTCGCAAAAGATATCGACGAGTCAGTATCTTCACTCGACGAATTGAAAGCGAAAATCCGTGAGCGCTTAGAAGCAGGCAAGAAGCAAGAAGCAGACGGCACGATGCGCGACCAACTCGTTGAACAAGCGACGGCAAACGCGACAATCGACGTACCCGCTGTCCTCGTTGAGCAAGAAGTAGATCGCATGGTTCAAGAGTTCGGTACTCGTGTATCTTCACAAGGAATCGACCTCAACATGTACTTCGAGCTTACAGGAACTTCTGAAGACGCAATGCGTGAAGAGATGAAAGAGCAAGCTGAAGAGCGCGTTAAAGCTCGTCTCGTCTTGAAAGCGATCGCTGAAAAAGAAGCAATCGAAGTGTCTGACGAAGATGCTGAGAAAGAGCTCGAAGAAATGTCGAAGCTCTACAACATCGCACCAGACCAACTCCGCACGATGCTCGCGCCACAAGGCGGAATCGAGACACTTAAAGGTGACCTCAAGTTCCGTAAGGCAATCGACATCCTCGTCGAAAACGGGAAAGCGAAGTAATTGGATTGAAAGGACGACTGCCGCGCAGTCGTCCTTTTTTTCGTCATGACACTTTGTATGTGTTTATCTTTGATGAAGTGATTTGTTCATGCTACAATTATTGCAACGCAGAGATGTAAATGTCTTTTCACGGTGCGAGAGCACCTGAAAATACAAATAGGCGATTTATCGCACTTACATCCATTTCCATTTAGAAGGGGTGTACCGAATGTTCAAATTTAACGAGGAAAAGGGGCAACTCAAGTGCTCGTTTTGCGGGAAATCGCAAGAACAAGTCCGTAAACTAGTCGCCGGTCCTGGCGTATACATTTGTGACGAATGTATCGAGCTTTGCAACGAGATCGTCGAGGAAGAGCTCGGTGTCGAAGAGGAAGTCGAATTCAAAGACATTCCAAAACCACAAGAAATCCGTAACATCCTTGACGAGTACGTCATCGGACAAGATCGGGCGAAACGTGCGCTTTCGGTAGCTGTCTATAACCACTATAAACGCATCAACGCCGGTGGCCGCTCTGATGATGTCGAACTTTCGAAGTCGAACATCGTCATGATCGGACCAACTGGTAGCGGTAAGACGCTTCTCGCTCAAACGATGGCTCGCGTCTTGAACGTCCCGTTCGCAATCGCGGACGCGACGAGCTTGACGGAAGCCGGTTACGTCGGCGAAGACGTCGAGAACATCTTGCTCAAGCTGATCCAGTCGGCTGACTACGATGTCGAGAAGGCTGAAAAAGGGATCATCTATATCGATGAGATCGATAAGATTGCCCGCAAGTCGGAAAACCCATCGATCACGCGCGACGTGTCAGGTGAAGGTGTCCAACAAGCGTTGCTCAAAATTCTTGAAGGAACGACTGCGAGCGTCCCACCACAAGGTGGACGGAAGCATCCGCATCAAGAGTTCATCCAAATCGATACGACGAACATCTTGTTCATCGTCGGCGGCGCGTTCGCCGGTATCGAAGCGGTCGTCAAACGCCGTATCGGTAAAAAAGTCATCGGTTTCGGGAACGACCAAGAGAACCGCGAGTTGACGCAAGAAGACTTGCTCGCCCGCGCATTGCCGGAAGACCTTCAAAAATTCGGATTAATCCCTGAATTTATCGGGCGTCTGCCGGTCATGGCGACGCTCACGACGCTCGATGAAGAAGCGCTCGTCGAGATCTTGACGAAGCCGAAAAACGCACTCGTTCGTCAGTACGAGAAAATGCTCGAACTTGACGACGTCGAACTCACGTTCACCGATGAGGCGTTGATTGAAATTGCCAAACTTGCGATCAAACGTAAGACTGGCGCACGCGGTCTCCGCTCGATTATCGAAGAAATGATGCTCGATGTGATGTTCACTGTCCCATCGCGCGACGATATCGAGAAAGTCATCATCACGGATGAAACGATTACGGGTCTTGCCGGTCCGAAATACGTCCTTCGCGATGGTACTGTCGAACAGACAGGCGACAACAAAGAGACAGCATAACTTTTAACGTAAAAGGCTCAAACACTCGGCACATCCGAGTTTTGGGCCTTTTTGCACAGGAGGCGTTGTAATGGAACAATTACCAATCCTTCCTTTGCGTGGAGTCGTGGTCTATCCGCTGATCGGAGTGACGATCGATGTCGGTCGTCCGCTCTCCTTACGGGCACTCCTTGCCGCAAAGGAACACGAGACAGATTTGATTGTCGTGACCCAAAAAGAGACAGGCAAAGAATCACCTGAGCAGGAAGATTTATATGCGATCGGGACGCGCGTCCACATCGCCAAGATGAGCGAGTTGTCGAACGAGACGGTACGGGTCCGCCTCGTCGGGAAAGAACGCGTCAAAATCAATGCGATTGATGAGACGAAGGAAGGCTGGTTCGCCGACGTCGAGCCGCTCGAACTCGTCGAAGGCGAAGAAGTCGAACGGACGGCACTCGTCCGGTTGTTGAAAGAACAGTTCGGCAAACTCGTCGGGTCGATTAAAGGGTTGTCGCCGGACGAACGGCGCCGTTTCGAGATGTATGAGCGGCTCGAGTCGCTCACCGACTACATCGCTTCGAAGCTCGACATCGATGTCGACCTCCGCCAAGCGATGCTCGAAGAGCCGGACGCCGTGAAGCGCGGGCTCGAACTGCTCGAGATCATGACGCATGAAGTCGAGATCATCGAGCTCGAGCAAGAGTTGCGTGAACGGACGAAGAAGACGATCGAGCAGGCGCAAAAAGAGTACTATTTACGTGAGCAGATGAAGACGATTCAACAAGAACTCGGTGACCAGTCGCAAGACTCAGAACCGAACCGTCTCCGTGAGAAGCTCGAGGCGATCGACTTGCCTGAGACGACACGGAAGAACGTCATGCGCGAAGCCGAGCGGTTGAACGTCGTACCGGCGACGTCACCGGAGTACGCTGTCATCCGCAACTACCTCGACTGGGTCGCCTCACTGCCGTGGGGCATCGAGACCGAGGATAAACTAGACGTCAAACATGCGGCCGACGTGCTCGATGATGACCATTACGGACTCGAATCGGTGAAGGACCGCATCCTCGAATATTTGGCCGTCCGTCAATTGACGAACTCGCTGCGCGGGCCGATCCTTTGTCTCGCCGGACCTCCAGGGGTCGGGAAGACGTCGCTCGCCCGTTCAATCGCTTCGGCGCTCGAACGCCATTTCGTCCGCGTCTCGCTCGGCGGGGTGCGTGACGAAGCCGAGATCCGCGGGCACCGCCGGACGTATATCGGGGCGATGCCAGGGCGCATCATCCGTGGTTTGAAGCAAGCCGAGAGTAAAAACCCGGTGTTCTTGCTCGATGAGATCGACAAGATGGCGTCTGACTTCCGGGGTGACCCGGCGTCTGCCATGCTCGAAGTGCTCGACCCGGAACAAAACGTCTCGTTCTCCGATCATTACATCGAAGAGCCGTTCGACTTGTCGAACGTCCTCTTTATCGCGACGGCGAACGACGTGTCGCAAATCCCGGCACCGCTCCTCGACCGGATGGAGCTCATTCAAATCGGCGGTTACACGGAGCTCGAGAAAGTCGAGATCGCGAAACGCCATTTGATTCCGAAACAGTATAAAGAACACGGCTTGAAAAAGAGCCAACTGACGATCAAAGAAGACGCGCTCTACGAGGTCGTCCGTCGTTATACGCGCGAGGCCGGTGTCCGTAACTTAGAACGCGTCATCGGATCGCTCTGCCGGAAAGCGGCGAAACAAATCGCCATCGGTGAGAAGAAACGCGTCACCGTCTCCTTGAAGAGTCTCGGCGACTACCTCGGGAAACCGAAGTACCGTTACGGAAAAGGAGAGACGGAAGATTCGATTGGTGCCGTCACGGGCCTCGCCTACACGGCGTTCGGCGGCGACACGCTCACGATCGAGGTCGCGCTCGCACCGGGTAAAGGCAAGTTGCAGTTGACGGGGAAACTCGGAGACGTCATGCAAGAGTCGGCCCAGACGGCGTACAGTTACGTTCGCGCCAACGCCGAACGGTTCGGCATCGACCCGTCGTTCTATGAACGGCAAGACGTCCACATCCACGTGCCAGAAGGCGCCGTCCCGAAAGACGGACCGTCGGCCGGTATTACGATCGCGACGGCCCTCATCTCGGCACTGACCGGGAAGAAAGTCCGCCGCGACATCGGTATGACCGGTGAGATCACCCTTCGCGGCCGCGTCTTGCCGATCGGCGGCTTGAAAGAGAAAGCACTTGCCGCACACCGGGCCGGGCTCACGACGATCATCATCCCGAAAGACAATGAACGTGACATCGATGACATTCAAGACACGGTCCGTGAGAAATTGACGTTCGTGCCTGTGACGATGCTCGATGAAGTACTAGAAGTAGCATTTGGAGGAAATTAAATGAAAATCACTAAAGCAGAATTTATTACGAGCGCCGTCGCACCGGACCATTATCCGGTGCACGAGTTGCCGGAAGTCGCCCTTGCCGGCCGCTCAAACGTCGGGAAATCGTCGTTCATCAATAAGATTTGTCAGCGTAAAGCGCTTGCCCGCACGTCTTCAAAGCCTGGGAAGACGCAGACGCTCAACTTCTTCAACATTAACGACGAGATCATGTTCGTCGACGTTCCGGGCTACGGCTACGCGAAAGTGTCGAAGACCGAGCGCGAGAAGTGGGGCGTCATGATGGAGCAGTACTTGACGTCGCAACAAGCGCTCCGTGGCGTCGTGCTGTTAGTCGACATCCGTCACGAGCCGACAGGGGACGACGTGACGATGTACAACTTCTTGAAGCATTATGACATCCCGGTCATCGTCGTCGCGACGAAGCTCGACAAGATCAAGAAGAGCCAACGTCAAAAACATGAAGCGGCCGTCAAACGGAAGCTCCAGTTCGACCCGTCTGACCGGTTCATCGCCTTCTCGGCGGAGACGGCAGAAGGGAAAGACGAGGCGTGGAAAGCGATCTATGATTTGTTGACACGCGAAGACGATTGATGGAAGACGAGGCAACCCCTCGTCTTTTTTGTTTTCAGGGTTACCGGAGCGGGTAAGTATCGTATAATTGTCTACATATAGGACAAGAGAATATTGAACGGGGTGGAAAGATGCATATGATGTTTGAAAGTAAATGGTACCGCGCCTTATTTTGGGCGCTGACGATCTTCCTGGTCATCTGGGTCGGGACACAGATCTCATTCGTGTTCGAACCGGTGAAAGTCATTCTGGCGCTCGTCACCGTACCGCTCATTCTTGCTGGACTATTCTTTTATTTTCTCGTCGGTATCGTCGACTATTTGGAGAAGCGCTCCGGGAAACGCGGCGTCTCCGTCGCCATCACGTTGACGTCGCTTCTGCTCATTATCACGATCGTCTTCAGTGTGCTCGGCCCGCTCCTCGTTGAGCAGGTGACGTCACTTGTGAACGCATTACCGAGTATCGCGAAAGAGCTGCAAGTGCAAATCTTCGCCGTCCGTGACTCGCTCATGGAAAATGAGTTCTTGTCACGATTCGTCAACGAGAACGACGATATGTTCACGGAGTTCACGAACAACGTCACGGCGTACCTCGGAGACATCTTCGGAAACGTCGCCTCGTCGGTCGGCCGTCTCGTCGGATTTATCACATCGGCTGTCATCACGATCGTCGTCATTCCGTTCATGCTCATCTACATGTTGCTTGATGGAAAGCGTCTTCCGGACTCGATCGTCAAGTGGTTGCCGAAGAGCTATGAGTCAGAGACTCGTAAAATTTTGAACGACATGCACACGACGGTTAAAAACTATGTGCACGCGCAACTTCTCGTTGCCTTCTTCGTCGGGATCACATCGCTCATCGGGCTTTGGATCGTCGGCGTCGATTATGCGATCTTGCTCGCCCTCTTCATGATGGTGACGAACATCATCCCGTACGTCGGACCGTTCCTCGGTGCCGCCCCGGCTGTTGTCGTCGCCTTCATCCAAGAGCCGATCATGGCCGTTTGGGTCATCATCGTCATCATCATCGTGCAGCAGATTGAGTCGAACGTCATTTCCCCGCTTATCCAAGGGAAGTCGCTCAAAGTGCACCCGCTCACGATCATCATCGTCTTGCTCGTCGCCGGGAACCTCGCCGGTATCATCGGGATGCTCATCGCCGTGCCGACGTATGCGGTGGCGAAAGTCGTCGTCCAAAACATCGTCCGCATCTACAAACTGCGGGAGCATAAGCAATATCTTGAAGCAGAAGAAGAGAAGCCGGAAAGCACGATCATCACGGATTCTTCGACACTCAAATGACTGAAAAAGTAGAAATGGCATCTTTGTCCGTTTCTACTTTTTTTCGTCACAAAAAGTTCTTATTTTATTTCAAGAAAATCAAACAGAAGATTATAGTTACCAGATAAGAACTGTTATAATGTACGGTAGAGATTGATTATAGAAGAGACAACCGTCGGTGGATTTTGGATGAGGGGAAGAGGTACATGCATATTGTCGTCGTTGGACTAAATAACAAGACAGCCCCTGTCGCGATTCGGGAGCAGTTCTCGTTTGGGGAGCAAGAAATCGTGGACGCGATGATTGCACTTCGCGAAGAGAAAAGCATATTTGAATCGGTTATTTTGTCAACTTGTAACCGGACGGAGCTATACGTCGTCACCGACCAGCTCCACACAGGTCGTTATTATACAAAACGTTTTCTAGCGAACTGGTTCGACCTTGAGATGGACCAGTTCACACCTTATTTGTCGATTCGTGAAGGGGAAGAGGCGATCCGTCACTTGTTCCGCGTCACGTCGGGGCTCGACTCGATGATCATTGGGGAAACACAAATTTTAGGACAAGTGAAATCGAGCTTCTTCCGTGCCCAAGAGAACGGCACGACCGGCACGGTGTTCAATAAATTGTTCAAAGAAGCGGTCACGCTCGCCAAACGCGCCCATACGGACACACAAATTGGGGAAATGTCGGTATCGGTCAGCTCGGCGGCGGTCACGCTCGCGCAAGAGATGTACGCGTCGCTTGACGACAAACAAGTCGTCGTCGTCGGCGCCGGCGAGACGGGCGAGTTGACGACGCTCAACTTGTTCGAGGCCGGGGCGAAACAAATCGCCGTCTTCAATCGGACCGAGAGCAAGGCGAAAGCGGTCGCCGACAAGTTCAAAGGCCGGGCCCACTCGATTCGCGAGATCGCCTGCGGACTGCTCGACGCGGACATTTTGATCAGTTCGACGGGCGCGAAACAAGCCGTCATCGAATATGATGATGTGGCCGCGGCGCAACTGTTGCGCCGGGAACGTCCGCTCCTTTTAATCGACATTGCTGTACCGCGAGATATCGATCCAGCGGTCCGTGCGCTTCCGGGCGTGCATTTGTTTGATGTGGATGATTTGAACGGCATCGTCAATAAAAACTTGGCGGCCCGCCTCGTCGAAGCGGAAAAGATTGAAGTGAAGATCGACGAAGCGATCCAAGAGTTCCAGACATGGCTCGTCACGCTCGGCGTCGTGCCGATCATGAACGAGTTGCGTGCCCGCGCGCTAAACGTTCAAGAAGAGACGATGGAAAGTCTCGAGCGCAAGCTCGACCATCTGTCGGACCGGGACAAAAAAGTCATCGGCAAACATATGAAGTCAATCATCAATCAGATGCTTCGTGAACCGATCGACTATATTAAAGACGCCGCCGCCCAGCCGGATGCGAACACGCGCATCGCGCAGTTCGTCGAAACGTTCGGACTCGATGTCGAGTTACCGGAAACAGAGATGGAACACGAGATGGAAGAAACCGAGGCCATCTCGGCGAAAGCACCACTTCGCGCATTGATGCGCTAACACAATCTTAAGGCGACGAGGTCCGTCGCCTTTTTCTATGAAGGGGATAGTATGATGCGTAAAATCATTGTCGGCTCACGCCGTTCACAACTTGCGATGACACAGACGAAATGGGTCATCAAGCAACTGAAGAAAGCCGGAGCGAAAAACGAGTTCGAAATCAAAGAAATCGTGACGAAAGGCGACCAAATCGTCGACGTCCAGTTATCAAAAGTCGGCGGCAAAGGTCTATTCGTCAAAGAGATTCAACAACAGATGCTCGAAGGCGACATCGACTTCGCCGTCCACAGCATGAAAGACGTCCCGGCCGAGTTGCCGGAAGAGCTTTACATCAGCTGTATGCCGAAGCGCGTCGATGCGCGTGACGTCCTCATCTGTGAGAACGGCTACACGTTCGAGACGCTCCCGCAAGGTGCCGTCATCGGAACGAGCTCGCTCCGTCGCGGGGCGCAAATGCTCGCGGCGCGCCCGGACTTCGAGATCCAATGGATTCGCGGGAACATCGATACGCGCTTGAAGAAGCTCGAGACCGAGAACTTCAACGCCATCTTGCTCGCCAAAGCCGGACTTGAGCGGATGGGATGGACGGACCGTGTCGACTTCGAGGCGCTTGACGCCGACATGATGGTCCCGGCCGTCGGTCAAGGCGTGCTCGCCATCGAGAGCCGGAAAGACGACGCCGAAGTGACGGCTGTCCTCCAACTTCTCCACGACGACGTGACAGCGAAAGCGGCGACGGCGGAACGGACGTTCTTGAAGGCGATCGAAGGGAGCTGCCACGTACCGGTCGGCGGTTATGCGACGGTCGACGGGGACGACGTGACGCTCACCGGGCTCATCGCCTCGGTCGACGGAAAAGAAGTGCTCCGGGTGACGAAGACGTCGACAGACGAGATCGCCCTCGGTCAAGATGTGGCAGACGACCTTCTTGGTCGCGGCGGGCGTGAGATTCTCGCCTCGGTCAATGTGTGACGTCTGGTACACAGGGACAAAACGATTGACCGCTTCGCAACGAGCCACGCTCGAGGCGAGCGGTCTTTCCGTTCATCACGTCCCGCTCATCGAGACGAGATTGACCGATGCGCCACTACCGACGCGCTCGTTCGACTGGCTCGTCGTCACGAGTCAAAACGCCGTGCCAGCGCTGTCGGATGTCCCGCGTGACGTCCGGGTCGCCGCCGTCGGCGAGAAGACGAAACGAGCGCTCGAGGCCGTCGGATTCACCGTCTCGCTCATGCCGAAGACGTATACGGGCGAGGCATTGTTCCACGATTTGGCCCACGTCGTCAAACCGGACGAGACCGTCTTGTTCGCCCGGGGCGACTTGGCAAACACGGACCATATGGGACAGCTCGGACATGTCGTCGACTGGGTCGTCTATGAGACGGTCGGTCGTGAACTGACGGAGACAGAAGCCGAGGCGCTCGGACGCGTCCAGGTGCTCCTCGTCCTCAGTCCGTCGGCCGTCCACGCGCTCACACCTTATCTCGAGCGCTTCCACGGGACGTGGTACGCCATCGGTGAAGTGACCGAGCGCGCCGTCCGACAAGTGTCGACGTTACCGGTCCGGGTACCAGAATGTTATACTATGGATGCATTAATACAGTGTGTAGGGGAGGATTTTTCATGAACCAGTTCGACCGTCACCGTCGCCTTCGTTCATCGAAGTCGATGCGTGCACTTGTACGTGAAAACCATGTTCGGAAAGAAGATTTGATTTACCCGCTCTTCATCATCGAAGGGACGAATATTAAACGCGAAGTCAGCTCGATGCCTGGCGTTTTCAACTTCTCGCTCGACCGTCTCGAGGACGAGATCAAAGAGATTGTCGACCTCGGCATTCAATCGGTCATCTTGTTCGGTGTGCCTGAACATAAAGACCCGGAAGGTACGGAAGCGTATCACGACCACGGCATCGTCCAAGAAGCGATCCGCAAAGTGAAAGCGTGGGCGCCAGAACTCACGGTCATCGCCGACACGTGCCTATGCGAATATACATCGACGGGCCACTGTGGCATCGTGAAGAACGGTGACGTCGATAACGACGCGTCACTACCGCTTCACGTCCAGACGGCAATCACGCAAGCACAAGCGGGCGCTGACATCATCGCGCCGAGTTCGATGATGGACGGCTTCGTCGCGTCGATTCGGGAAGGGCTTGATCAAAACGGGTTCAGCCATATCCCGATCATGAGCTACGGCGTCAAATACGCATCGGCGTACTACGGACCGTTCCGTGACGCGGCGCAGTCGGCACCGGGTGAAGGTGACCGGAAAGGCTATCAAATGGACCCGGCCAACCGTCGCGAGGCGTTCCGGGAGTCGCAATCGGACGTCGAGCAAGGGGCGGACTTCATGATCGTCAAACCGGCGCTCGCGTTCATGGACATCATCCGTGATATGCGCGACTCGCTCGATATGCCGATTGTGGCGTATAACGTGAGCGGGGAGTACGCGATGATCAAAGCGGCATCGTTGAACGACTGGGTCGACGAACAACGCATCGTCATGGAGACGATGGTCGGATTCAAACGGGCCGGCGCCGATCTCATCATCACGTATTTCGCTAAAGACGTCTGTCGCTATTTGGAAGGAGACTACGCATGACCTACAAACAAACACGCTCAGAAGCGGCGTTCGAACAAGCACGTCCGCTCATGCCGGGCGGGGTGAACAGCCCGGTCCGTGCCTATAAATCAGTCGGGATGACACCGATCTTCGCCGAACGTGGTGAAGGCTCACGTGTGTACGACATCGACGGCAACGAATATATCGACTACGTCCTCTCTTGGGGACCGCTCATCCTCGGTCACCGTGACCCTGTCGTGACGAAAGCGATCCAAGAACAAGCCGAGAAGGGCTGGACGTTCGGGACACCGACCGAGCTCGAGACGAAGATGGCGGAACTCGTCATCGACCGCGTCCCGTCAATCGAGATGGTGCGTATGGTCAACTCGGGTACGGAAGCGACGATGGCGGCACTTCGCCTCGCGCGCGGCTATACGGGCAAGACTAAAATCTTAAAGTTCGAAGGCTGCTACCACGGTCACGGCGACTCGCTCCTCATCAAAGCGGGATCCGGTGTCGCCACACTCGGTCTCCCGGACTCACCAGGCGTGCCGAAAGAGCTCGCGAGCCACACGCTCACGGTGCCGTATAACGATTTAGAAGGCGTCCGTGTCGCGTTCGAGAAGTACGGCGACGACCTCGCCGGCGTCATCGTCGAGCCGGCTGCCGGCAACATGGGCTTCGTCCCGCCGCAGCCAGGATTCCTCGAAGGACTTCGTGAGATCACGGAACAAAACGGCGCGCTCCTCATCTTTGACGAGGTCATGACCGGTTTCCGTGTCGGCTACAACTGCGCCCAAGGCTACTTCGGTGTGATGCCGGATTTGACGTGCCTCGGGAAAGTCATCGGCGGCGGCCTTCCGGTCGGTGCATACGGCGGGAAACGCGAGATCATGGAACAGATTGCGCCGCAAGGGCCGATCTATCAGGCAGGAACGCTCTCGGGCAACCCGCTCGCGATGATCGCCGGCTACATGACGCTGTCGCAACTGAAGCCTGAACATTACGCGGAGTTCGAGCGCAAAGCCGACCGTCTCGCCGAAGGCTTCACGAAAGCGGGCGAGAAGTACAACATCCCGCACGATACGAACCGTGCCGGGTCGATGTTCGGCTTCTTCTTCACGAATGAGAAAGTGACGAACTTCGAGAAGGCGAAATCGGCCAACCTCGAAATGTTCCGCTCATACTACCGGAAGATGGCGGCGCGCGGCGTGTTCTTGCCACCGTCACAGTTCGAAGGCTTGTTCCTCTCGACCGTGCATACGGACGAGGACATCGAGCAGACGATCGCGGCGGTCGAAGCGACGTTCAAAGAGTTGCAAGAAGAGTTTTCACTCTAATCTTGACGGAAACATCTTCTGTCGCTACAATTGTTTAACAGATACGAACAAAAGCTATGATGAGGAATAGTACGCAACAAACATCCTTTCTCAGAGACGCGGCCGCTTGGTGCGAGGCCGCGAAGGATGGTGCGGAAGTCGCCTCGGAGCTGACCTTTTGAACGCGAGTAGAGAGGTCCGGTCCATCGACCGTTATTCGATTTTGAGGGCGCCAACGTGTTTGGCGAACTAAGGTGGTACCGCGGAAGATTCGGCTTCTTTCGTCCTTAGCGTATAGGACGAGAGAAGCCGTTTTTGTGTTTACATTTTATAGAGGGGGCATTACACATGGCCAACGAGACAAACGAAATCACCATGCCGACGAAGTACGACCCGAGTGCGACGGAAGCGAAATGGTACGACTACTGGTTAGAGAACGACGTATTCAAAGCAGACGAGGACGACTCGAAAGAGCCGTACACGATTGTCATCCCACCACCGAACGTGACAGGAAAACTTCACCTCGGGCACGCGTGGGACACGACGCTCCAAGACTTATTGACGCGCTTGAAGCGCATGCAAGGCTATGACGTGCTCTGGCTCCCAGGGATGGACCACGCCGGCATCGCGACACAAGCGAAAGTCGAACAGAAGCTCCGTGAGGACGGCATCATGCGTTACGACCTCGGTCGCGAGAAGTTCCTCGAGAAGACGTGGGAATGGAAAGACGAGTACGCCGACACGATCCGTGCCCAGTGGTCAAAACTTGGTCTCGGCCTCGACTACTCGCGTGAGCGTTTCACGCTCGACGAAGGGCTCTCGAAGGCGGTCCAGGAAGTGTTCGTCCGTCTGTATGAGAAAGGCTTGATCTACCGTGGCGAATATATCGTCAACTGGGACCCGGCACAGAAGACGGCCGTCTCGGATATCGAAGTCATCTATCAAGAAGTCGAGGGCGCGTTCTACCATATGAAATACCCGCTCGCGGACGGCTCAGGTCACATCGAGATCGCGACGACGCGTCCGGAGACGATGCTCGGTGATACGGCCGTCGCCGTCAACCCGAAAGATGAGCGTTACGCGCACCTCGTCGGCAAGACGATCATGCTTCCGGTCATGAACCGTGAGATTCCGATCGTTGCCGACGATTACGTCGACATGGAGTTCGGTACAGGCTGCGTGAAGATCACGCCGGCACACGACCCGAACGACTTCGAGATCGGGAACCGTCACGAACTCCCGCGCGTCCTCGTCATGGACGAAGGCGGCAAGATGAACGAGAACGCAGGCAAGTACGAAGGGCTCGACCGCTTCGAATGCCGCAAGCAACTCGTGAAAGACCTAGAAGCGGACGGCACGCTCGTTAAGATCGAACCGCACACGCACTCGGTCGGCCACTCGGAACGTTCAGGCGCGGTCATCGAACCGTATCTTTCGAAACAGTGGTTCGTCGACATGGAGCCGCTCGCGAAAGCGGCGCTCGAAGCACAAGGACATGATGACACGAAAGTCAACTTCGTCCCAGAACGGTTCGAAGGCACGTACCTCCGCTGGATGGAGAACATCCGCGACTGGTGTATTAGCCGTCAGCTCTGGTGGGGCCACCGCATCCCGGCTTGGTACCATAACGAGACAGGCGAAGTCTATGTAGGAAAAGACGCACCCGCGGACAGCGAGAACTGGACGCAAGACGAAGACGTGCTCGACACGTGGTTCTCGTCAGCGCTCTGGCCGTTCTCGACGATGGGCTGGCCGGACACGGATGTAGCAGACTTCAAACGTTACTTCCCGACGAGCGCGCTCGTCACGGGTTATGACATTATCTTCTTCTGGGTATCGCGCATGATCTTCCAATCGCTCGAGTTCACAGGGAAGCAACCGTTCAACGACGTCCTCATCCACGGTCTCATCCGCGACTCGGAAGGCCGCAAGATGTCGAAGTCGCTCGGTAACGGCGTCGATCCGATGGAAGTCATCGACCAGTACGGTGCCGACTCGCTCCGCTGGTTCCTCCTTACCGGTTCAACTCCAGGGAACGACCTCCGCTTCTATTGGGAGAAGATCGAGTCGACATGGAACTTCGCGAACAAGATTTGGAACGCGAGCCGTTTCGCTCTCATGAACATGGACGGCATGAAGTTCGAGGATATCGACCTCTCAGGCGAGAAGACGCTTGCCGACAAGTGGATTCTCACTCGTTTGAACGACACGGTCGACCAAGTGACACGTCTCGTCGACAAGTACGAGTTCGGCGAAGCCGGTCGCTACTTGTACAACTTCATCTGGGAAGAGTTCTGTAACTGGTACATCGAGATGGCGAAACTCACGCTCTACGGTGAGGATGAGGCGGCGAAAGCGACGACACGCTCGGTGCTCGCGCATACGCTCGACTCGATCATGCGTCTCATGCACCCGTTCATGCCGTTCCTCACTGAGGAAATCTGGCAGCACTTGCCGCACGAAGGCGACTCGATCGTCCGTGCGAGCTATCCGACGCGCCGTGACGACCTCCACTTCGCGGAGTCGGTCCCAGCGTTTGAAGCGGTCATGAACGTCATCCGTTCGGTCCGTAACATCCGCTCGGAAGTGAACGCGCCGATGTCAAAACCGATCCAGCTCTTCATCGCGACGAGTGACGACACGACACAAGGCTACTTGAGTGAGAACGAGGCGACGATCGGCAAGTTCACGAACGCGACCGAGCTTGAAATCGCGCGTGGCTTGACGGCTCCAGACAAGTCGATGTCGGCCATCATGACGGGGGCAGAGTTGTTCATCCCGCTCGCTGACTTGATCAACTTCGAAGAAGAGATCGCCCGTCTTGAAAAAGAAGTGGCGAAGTACGAGAAGGAAGTCGAGCGCGTTCAGAAGAAACTCGGCAACCCAGGCTTCACCGGCAAGGCCCCGGCTCACGTCATCGACGAAGAGAAAGCGAAAGAAAAAGACTACCTCGACAAACGTGACGCGGTCCGCGCCCGTTTGGAAGAGTTGCGTAAGTAACACCTTGACCTTCTTTGGAGACGCGTTCTCCGAAGAAGGTTTTTTTGGAGTCAAAATGACTTAAGCTGTGGGATGTAAACGCGAAGAACCCCCGACGTCAATCATGACGTTTGGGGGTTCTTCGCTTTAGCCATACGATGTAGAGGCCGATAGCGGTAATCCAAAGAAAATGCATGTAGAGCGAATCGGTCAGCCCGACCCGATACAGATGGACGAGATAGACCGCATACAGAAACGCGGCGATGAGCATCAAAATGAAATAGACGATTCTCATTCGTGATCACTTCCGTCCCACGCTGGCAACTGTTTGGTCAACAGGAAGTACGATGAGGTGAATAAGGCGCCGAGCGCAAGCCCGGTCCATTGGGGCTGAATCGCTTGCCCAATCAATAAGAGGTAGAGACTATATACCGTGTAGGAAGCCGAAACGATGAGAAACATCAATGCGGTAATTGTGACCTTCATTTTGTTTCCTCCCATTCAAGCTCGTTCAAATGTTTCATGAACTGAAAAAACGAAACGATTAAGAAAAACACGGGCATGGACCAAACCCAGCCGCTATGAAACGGACCTTGCCACAGCTCGAGCGAGATGAGGCAGGCGAAACCTAACGAAATGAGTGAAGCGAGTAAGCGCATAGTTATCTCCTTTCTAAATGAGATTCAAATTATGATGGACGACTTTAAAGCGTTCGCAGATGAGATTCATGTCCTCAGTGAATGAAAGTTGATAGGTTTTAAGCAAGTCGGTAAAAAATAGCTCATGCGCATTCCACCACTCTGTATAGTCGCCTTCGCCCTCTGCTAACGCAAATTCTTTGGGAACTTGATTCATCGGCTGGATGGTGACCTCTGTCGTTTGAATGACAGCGACAGGGTGATCGGACGCATCAAGAACGATTGCATATTGTCCGACATAGGGAAGGGCTTCATTTTCAATTTCATATAAAACATGGGCAGAACATGTTGCTGTTTTCTGACCTGTCGTCACAAGTGTGGCTAAATAATTTGCATCTGCACCGAATTGAAACGCTTCAATATCATCGGGATGGAGCGATGGATTCTGTTCCAAGAATCGATTTCGATATAAAGTAGTCTGTTCATTCATGTTTGGTGACCCCTTTCCTACTCCTTTCATTTTTTACGAAAGAGTCAAACAAAGGTTTCAAAAAATCCATCCCGCGATAGCGGAATGGATCATGTGCCACAAAACGTCTGATACGGATACGTCCGCGGTGGACCTGGCGAGACGTAGCGTCCGTTGTCCGCTTCATAATCGTATGGCTCTCGGAGTACGGCGAGCAGTGACTCGGTCGGTGCGAAGTCACCGCGAGCGGCCGCTTGAATCGCCGTCTCGACGTGATGGTTGCGCGGGATGATGGCCGGGTTATGCTGGCGCATGAGCCGGGTCACGTCTTCGTCCGGAAGACCTTGTTCCCCGAGACGTTTCCGCCAAGCGGCGAGCCACGCCTTACCGTCGTCGCGATTGGCGAAAGCGAGCGATTCCGTGTCACGGAGCGTGAGGGCACGGAACGTGTTCGTGAAGTCGGCCTCGGTCTCCATCATGAGACGAAGCAGCTCGTCCGTGAGCGCATCGTCCTCGTCTTTCCGAACGTAGAGGCCGATCTTATGGGCGAGCCCGGTGAAGTAGGCTTCTTTATAAGTCTCAGTGTAATCGTTCAACAGCTTGTTGGCGATATCGATGGCGGCTTCTTGCGTCTCGGCGAGAAGCGGTAGCATCGTCTCGGCCAGGCGGGCCAGATTCCACGACCCGATATACGGCTGATTCGCGTACGCGTAGCGGCCTTCCCGGTCAATCGAGCTGAAGACGGTGTGCGGATGATACGTGTCCATGAACGCGCACGGGCCGTAGTCGAGTCCTTCACCGCTGATAAACGTGTTGTCCGTGTTCATGACGCCATGGATGAAGCCGACGAGTTGCCAGTCGGCGATCAGCTTCGCCTGGCGCGTGATGACACGACGGAGGAACTGTTCGTAGCGGTCCGGCTTTCCTTCAAGGTCAGCGTCGTGGCGACGAATCGCGTAGTCAGCGAGCGCGATGACGTCATCGATTGAACCGGCTGCGGCCGCGTATTGGAACGTCCCGACTCGCAAGTGGCTCGAGGCGACACGCGTCAACACGGCGCCGTGCTCCGGGCGTTGCCGCATGACAGGCTCTCCGGTTTTGACGACACTCAAGGCGCGGTTCGTCGGGATGCCGAGCGCGTGCATCGCCTCACTGATGATGAATTCCCTAACCATCGGACCGATGGCGGCTCGTCCATCGCCGCCCCGAGAATATTCGGTCGGGCCCGAGCCTTTCAATTGGACGTCAAACCGTTTCCCGTTCGGAGCGATGTGCTCCCCGAGCATGAGGGCGCGCCCGTCTCCGAGCATCGTGAAGTGCCCGAACTGGTGTCCGGCATACGCCTCGGAAAAGGATGTATCGGTCTGTTTGTTGCCAGCTAACAGTGCGACGTCCTGCTTCACCGCCTCGATGTCGAGCCCGAGCGATTTCGCAAGGTCGTCATTAAACAAGACGAGCTCAGGTGCTTCGACCGGGTGGACCGGTCCACGATCATAAAATATGTCACGGAGTTCAAGGTACGTCGCCTCGAAATTCCAATTGGTTGTCATCGCAATCCCTCCTTCTTCGCCTCGAGTATAGCACAGCCGATTCCTTACGTAGGGCTTCGCGAATTTTGGTAAGATGAAAAGGAAGTGTACATATAGGAGTGGATGGAGATGGAGACGAGACAAGACGTATTGAATTGGTTGAACGGACAGCTTCGGTTCGGGATTAAGCCGGGATTGACCCGAATCGAGTGGATGCTAGAAAAGCTCGGGATCGAGGAGTTGCCGTCGGTCCACGTCGCAGGCACGAACGGAAAAGGGTCGACCGTCGCCTTTTTGCGAGCGATGGCGATGCAGGAGGGCTTGAACGTCGGGACGTTCATCTCGCCGTACATCATCCAGTTCGAGGAGCGGATCATGTTGAACGGGGAGCCGATTCGTGAGGACGACCTCGTCCGTATCGCGAACCAGGTTCAAGATTGTGCGAGTGCGTCCCCGGAGACGTTGACCGAGTTTGAGCTGCTCACGGTCATGGCGTGGCTCTATTTCCACGAGCAACAGCCCGACCTCGTCATCTGGGAAGTCGGGCTCGGGGGTCGGCTCGATTCGACGAACGTGTTGAAACGGCCGCTCGCGACGGTCGTCACGTCAATCGGGCACGACCATCAAGGCATCCTCGGTGACACGCTCGAAGAGATCGCGCTCGAGAAGTTCGGTATCATGAAGCGAGGTGTGCTGATGTTCCATAGTTTGACGGATGAGCGGTTAATCGGGTTGCTTGACGAACAAGGAGAGGCGATGGACGCCCCGATTCATGACGTCACATCACTCGTCACGTCGATTGAGGACGGGCGCGAGACGGTCGTGACATATGACAGTTTGCTTCCGGTGACACTCGGGTTGACCGGACATCATCAAGCGTATAACGGGGCGTGTGCCGTCGCCGTCGCGCGCCATCTCGGATGGGGAGGAGCGGCGATTCGGTCAGGGCTTGAGACAGCGCAGCATCCAGGCCGATATGAGCTCGTGTCGAAGACGCCGCGCATCGTGCTCGACGGGGCGCACAATGCGGAAGGGGTCGCCGCACTCGTCGAACAGTTGCGGATTGAAGACGACGTGACGATCCTCGCGGCCATCCTCGCCGATAAAGACCGAGCCAGCATGGTGGCGTCGCTTCAAACGGTCGGAGCAGTGTACGAGACAACGTTCGATTTCCCGCGGACACGGACGAAAGAAAGTTTGATTGAGGACGGGGCCGACTATGTCGACTGGAAACTATGGCTCGACCGTTGGGTGAAACAGCCGCAGTCGAAGACGCTCGTCGTGACGGGGTCGCTGTACTTCATCAGTGAAGTAAGAACGTATTTCCAAGGTTTGCAAAAATGACCTTGTTTTCCATCCATTTAAAGCGTATGAATGAGTATGAGAACGTATGTCTTAATCAACTCATATCCCAAGGAGGAAACGCACCATGGTCAGTCAGCGAAGATTGAAACGACCCGTAGCGGCATTCGTCGCAATCGTCTTCTTAACATCACTCCTTATTTCGACTTTATTTGAAGTTTATACGACCGTATCAGCTAATACTTCTATCAAACCAGTCATTTTGGAGTTAACGGATATAGCGAAATCAAATGAGAATACAATTGATGTGAAGGAGAAAATCGCCTCACAACTAAACCTAGGTTCTGGATATACTGTTCAGACGATGACGATGAAACAGTTCAACGCCTCCCGAGAGGATTTGTTAGGGAAATATGACGCTGTCGTCTTTGGTCCTTCACGGGCGACGGATAGCCAAGAGAAATACAGCGCAAAAACGGTTAAGTACGATTCCAACTTAAGTGGGTTCGATAATATAAGAGCAGTAACGAAAGAGTCGCATAACACGACCGTGTATGATAATGACATTACAGCGTTGAAGGTGCAACAACTTCAACGTGAGCTTCTTGCGAACGGCGTTCCGGTATTGCTTCATGAGGACGTGTTTGCCACAAAAAATAATACAGTAAAAAAATTTAATCTGTTAAAACCAACTAATGCTGTTGTGTTTAAAACAATAGACGAGGCAAGAACGGTATTGAATACATTTTTCAATATGTATGAGCCAAATAAAGTCAAACAAGTCGTGATGAAGCAAGGAACGAAGACATTGACGTCATTGGTCGATGTGAAATCGGCAACTTCAATCGTTCCAGCTGAGCGCGGTAAGGAAATCAGATTTGAGTACACTCTTGAGAACGCTCCTTCGTCCAATGCGACGGTCGAATTGTACATCGACCTAGACAGCAATGACCGATTCACTCCGAACGAATGGGTCGAAACATTGCCTGCTAAGCAAGCTGGATCAATCAGCTATCGTATCGATGCTCCTAGTTACACGAGCCCGCGATACTGGAAGCTCGTGTTAAAAGATCCGAGTGCCCGCACCTATTCTTATCAGACCGGCCGTTTTTTGTTGAAAGATGAGAAGGCGGTAGCTAACGTCCTGCAAGTTACGTCGGATATGACTCAAAACGCAACTACAGGAAAGTTAAGCGATACTTTCGTAAACAATCAGATGTTAAGTCATAGTGATCTTTATTCATTTAATTTAGAGACGATTAGTTACAAAGAATTAATTGACAAAGTATGTGGTAACAAAATATCCACTAATCAAAAATGGTTTTACAGTAAAGATTTAATTATCTTCGGTTTTAATGATACTTACATCTCTACTCTTAGTGACGATTGTGTTCATCCAGAATTGATAAAATTTATGGATCAAGGTCGTGGCGTCATGTTTACGCATGACATGTTATACCGGACCGAGACGAGTGGTCAATTTAAAGCAACAAACAGTTGGGAATCAAATTTCGCTTCCCGTTTCGCGACGCGTGAATATACGAACATGGGGATTTATGCGCAAAATCCCTCAACATCGGTGATTCAAACGGCTACCGGTTTATTTACTGAATATCCGTATAAGTTGAGTGCGAGCACTGGTACGACAAAAAAAGTTAAGACAACACACAACCAATACTTCTCACTCGATTTAGAAAATGAGGAATTGACGACATGGTTCAACTTGGTCGGTGACAACCGTACAGTAGGCGACAGCGCAAACCATTACTATATGTATACGGTCGGCAACTTGACGTATTCTGGGGCGGGTCATGTCCAAACGTTTAATGAGCAAGATGAGAAAGAGATCTTCGTCAATACGATGTTCCGTGCTTTTATCGGATCAAACCATGCTCCAAAGATTGATGTACTTGCACCGGTCATGAACGAGTCGAAGAAACGGACCGTATATGACATCGAACCACTCTACTTGTCGTGGAAGTCCATCGACTATGACTTTGCAGACCAATTTTTAGACACGCGTGTCCTTGTCGACGGAAAACAAGTGTTTCCGAAAGAAGAAGGGAAGTTCGCTAGCGTGCGAAACGATGAGGCGACCGGTTTCTTCTATGACCATAAAGCCAAAGCCGGGTCAACGTTGAACGTTCGAATTGAAACGAAAGAGCAACGTGCGAAGGGAGCTATCACCTCCTCTGAGACATTTACGGTCGATGTACTTGCTTCAGAAGAAGCAGCATTCGTCTCTCGTACGATCAGTCCGTTAGTGACCGAGACGGGCAATCAAGTCACACTCGCATACAATATTAATCAGTCTGTCCCGTTCATTCAGTCGCCAAACGGAAATGCTTATAAACAATTCTCTTGGACGATTAATGTGGAAGACGTCATTCCGACAGGTTACGCGGTCGTCCCGAGCACATTACCGAACGGTTGGAGAGTCGATGGGAACAAAGTGAGTGGCTCTTTCACGAGTCAGTGTCTCATTGAAAAGGGTGATAAGACCTGCAAAGTGAATGATACGAAAGTGGAAGTGAAATTAACGGCGACGAAAGTCGGAAATTACTCGTTCGCTAAAGGTAAATTTAACTACGTATTTGAAGCAGAACACAATTCAAACGGAACAGATAAGCATGATGTGCAAAAACGAGGATCCGGGAACTTATCAGCCGTTAATACGACTATTCTTGAAAAAGAGATTGAGCAGCTACGACTCACTGGACCAATTTATTTGAATATTAATGAGGTGCGACAAATTGCGCCGGCCATCACACCAGATACATCTCGGAAGCTTGATTTACGTTGGCGTGTCGGCTCAGATGTAGTCGAGTTATCACCGAGTTATGTCAATAACAGCGCGACATTGAAAGGATTAAAACCTGGAAAATCGACCGTTCGTGTGGAGTACACGTCACCGGTGACTGGAAAAACGATTCAATCGAATGAAATCGACATCATCGTCGACGATCCACCGACACAATTTGTTGCGAACAGCTTGAAGTTGCTCGTTGGAGAAGATGGGACGATTCAACCGACAATTAAGTCAGTGAATGAAGATTACCGGAATTTCCGATTTGAGGTCGTCTCTGGTCAGAATGTCATCACTGTCGTCGAGGGAACAAAGCAGACGCTAAAAGTGAAAGGTAGCACTCCGGGAACGGCGCAAGTGAGAGTGTCGCTAATCAATCAACCAATCACACAGTCCGTTATCCCTATTTTAGTAAACGTTGAAGTCGCATTGCCGACCCTCAGTATTTCTCCATCACAGACAACCTTATGGGTGTACCGCGACAAATCCGGGGCAATGGTTCGACAAGCGAGAGAGTTGACCATGACGCAGAGCGGGGCCGTTAAACTACCGATCTCTTGGACACTGCCTGTTAACACAAAAGAAGTGACGCTTGAAAATCCAACACTCGATCGTGTGACTGTTCGAGCCGTTCAAGGACCAGGAACGTCGAACCGTTCCATTCCTGTCAAAGGGACCCTTGAACAATTCACATCGCAACAAGTGACCGCATCGATTGAAGTCAAAGAATATCCACAAGATGTTCTTGCCCCGAACATCGAGCTGTATATGGAAAACTCTCCATACACGTATGAACCGGTCTTCTTGCCGGCGACGGCAAACATTCGAGGGTTTGGAATGAGAGTGGCCGAAGGTACGGATGTCGTGGAAGTGGTCAATCAGACGAAACTCCGACTTAAAAAACCAGGACTGGCCAAAGTTCAAATTGCGACCGAAGACGTCAGTCGCTTCTTCTCGAACGATCAAGGACCGTCCATCGTTTATCGCGAATTTTATGTCCGCGTCCGGGAAGGCAATGATCCGAACCCAGGCACGCCAAATGATGCAGGAGATTACTATTGATGAAATGGAAAGTAACCATACTCGTTGGGATATTATTGTTCGCCGGACTCAGCGCCTCGGGATATATGTTGTATCAAAAGCAACAAGTCGAACATACGATGGTGGATGGTGATGTGGAGCGGTTAGAACGAATTCTCAATCGCCCGCTCGTAAGTGTGGACGATCGATGGATGGGTGAGGCGGTCGAGCGATTCGATGTCAACACAGCGATTGTCTTGTATGAACAAGGTGGAAAGTTATCCGACGAGCAGTGGGTGTACCTCGCTGACTTGATGACGTTCGAACAATTTCAACGTACTGTTGAGGCTGGGGCACCGCTTAATGTGGCGCTCCCGTCTCAGACGTTACTCGAGGGACTGTACAGTTTGAACGATGAACCTGAAAAGTGGCAGCTCGCACATGAGCGAATCGACTCATCTTTTTTAAACGAACATCCGAACGTGTTGGTTCGTGCGATTCATGATGGGAACTCGGAAGCATTCATCGATTTAATCAATCGGATGGATGAAGCGGCCATTCCCTTTGACACCGTAGAGCAACTCACTATGGAACAAGACCAACAACTCATGCTCGAGGCACTGAAACAAAAAGGATATGGATCAAACTAAAACAAGGACAATCCGTCGCGGATTGTCCTTGTTTGTTGACTTTATCGAAGTTGAACCGGATTGCTTACGAAAAATTGAAGTTGGTTCGTCACGGGCAACGTGTTCAACTGGTTGAAGACAGCATCGTTATACGAGAGTTTAAGACGAGATAAGGTAGCATCATGGCTCGCAGTACGGCTGTCGAAATATGCTTCAGGCGTCAACAGATCGTCTTCACTAAAAGAGCCGCGGAAGACGTTCACAACCATTGGCCCCTTACTATAAAGTCCACCGTTAATTTCAAGCGTGGATCCAACGGCATAAACAAAAGTTGTGTCGCTGGAGTCACTATAAAGAAAAGCCTGCAACGTCGTAGAGGTCGACTCGAATTCATTGATACGATTCAACAAAATTTGTCCTTTTGATAATAAAATCAACGAGTTTCCTTTCGCCTCATCGATTGGCAAAATGTTAGCTCGATCGATGAACGTATTGCCTAGCGTGTAGACGGTTGAAGCGAACGAGACATTACCTCGAATCGTTAAATTGCCTCTCACAATTAAAGGGCGCTCGATGGTAAGCTGATTTGTCGATTCGATTACGACGTCACCGTCAAAAAGAAGTGGGGCCGTTTGCGTAGCAATCGATTCTGTCACATACATCGGCCGATCTGAGAGGCTTGGCGGTGGTTTAATGATGGTCGGTTTTAAAAAACCGTTATAGACGCTAGCCGTCACATAAGAGGTTGGGCGCTCAATGACAGTCAATCCATCTTCGCTAAGGACTCGTTCAACGTTAAATGCTTGATCCGTTGACGCAATCATATTCTCCTCAAAAATAGTTTTACTTACATCTGTCGTATATGCGAGCGTGCGGTCCACGTGACGATTCAAAAACTCGATAATGGAGTACTCGTATTGAAACGGCGAGAATTGACTCTTCGAGATGCCATAATCAGCCGTTTCACTAACAACTTCTTTGCCTGAAGTGAAGTAACCGCTCGCTGCGCAAGTCGAACAGTTGGCCGGATTCGATAAATCGATTCGTCCATCTAGATGAAGCATGCTAGACGGCACGTTCGGCAGCAGTCGTTTTTCCCCGTTTAACTGATACTCAGCGGTTCGATTGAATGATAGTGGGCCACCCGAGTAAATATTCCCTTTCACGGTGGGCATCCCGTTGACGGCTAACTGCTGGTCGGAGCCGAGTACGTAGTATAAGAAAGAGGGCAACGCCGTCAAATAAAGGTCTTGCGTGTACTCGACGGATAAGAGTGGTTGCTCGGGATTCAGCTGGCGGCTCGCAACGACATTCACTTGCAAAATCTTTGTGAAAGGAGCTGTCTCAAGCAGATTTGTGGCTTCGTCTTGTTTAAGGCGGATCGAGTATGTGATAGTACTGTCGCTCGTTTCGGCTAACGATTCAAATGGCGAATTTACTGCGAGCACGTCTTGAATCGCGCTATCGAACGCGGCCTCTGATGCCATGTGCTCAGGTACGGTTTGTGCGTCATGGAGTGGGAATTTGTTGCGAACGTCTGCCGCAATCAAGTTAAGGGCGCTTCTCGCATCCTCGTTCAACTGTGTATCTTCAGTTCGGATGACGGTCAGTTTGTTCGTCACGAGGTTCACCTGCATCGCGGCGAGCGACAGCACCGCTAGTGCTGCCATCGTCACGAGTACAAGGACGAGCACGTATCCCTCTTCACGTTTTTGCATGCGGATGGCCTCCTTTCTTTAGAATGGGATGGAACTTTTAAACGTCTTCGCCGATTCAGGATTAGTGGCGAGCGATAACCGCATCTCGATTTCAAGTAAGCCACTTGTCATATAACTCGGACGACGTTTGTCATAAGTTGGATCGATAAGTTGAATTGAGATTGCTTCAAGTACGATGTTTGGGTTGCTTGGTTCATATGACTCGTTTGATAGATTGAGCGGGATAGCTTCATAGCCGGCCTCACGATAAATCATGCCTGATTCAGATATGTTTGGGTCTGATAGGCGATGGAATTGAAACGTGTCATCGATTTGAGTGACCGCATCGAATTGACTTCGGTTCACCTCCGAGAGGATCGATGAGACCAAATAGTCCGCCTCACTACGGAGCTCACTTGTTTCATTCGTCAAGCGAAAGCCGAGCGTGCCTGAGATGAAGGCCGTTATGATGACGCCGCTCAAGATGGAGGCGACGACGACTGTCACAAGCAATTCGACTAAGGTGAACCCGTTTGATTGTTTACTTATCGTTTTCGCTTTCTGGGACAGCCGTTTCAGGGAACGGCTCACGTAACGTCGCATTCGAGATCACTCCTTTCAATCGGACGGGGGAGGACATCGTGTCCGTCGTGACAGATACTTCAAGCTCAATCGTATGACCGGATTGCGTCGGGCCAATCTCCGTCACGACTACATTGAACGATTGTCCGTTGATCTCCGCACAAAACGGACAAGGACCGCTCGGTGTCAGCGTCGTAAGAGAGAGCACGTCTTCAAGCGAAGAGGCTCTTCGATCTAACGTATGTAACGTATTCTGTGCGACTTGATTGGCAATTGTACGATTCAAACTATCATTCGTCGTTTTCAAGCTTTGACTAAATATATTTAACAAGGAGAAAGACACAATAGATAGAATAACAATCGAGACGAGTACTTCGACGAGCGTGAAACCTTGTTCAGAACGAGCCAACGCGTTGACCTCCTTTTCAAAAATAGTAAAACTGTAGGAAAAAACAGTCTGTTTTCCTGATTTAATTGTTATTTTCTGTACAATGCATATTATACTAAAGTTACAGTGATTTCGGATAGTCCATCGAAAGTCTCATGGATTCACAACTAGGGGGAATTGAAATGAAGCGATATGGGATGCACTTTTTCATCCTGGCATGCCTCGTACTGCTCGTATCGTTGCCGACGATCGGGCTCGTCAACTATTTGGACGTGGCCGCGAAGACGAGTACTACATATAAAGACACGCGTGTCGCCGGCATCGACGTGTCGGGAATGACGAAACAAGAGGCGGTTATAAGACTCGACAACGCCGTCAAAGATTTTAACAATATGCCGTTCACGGTCGCCATGGTCGACGGTACGGCGCTCGAGGTCGGGAAAGACGTCGTCACGTTCAACGTCGACGGCACGCTCGACGCCATCACTGAACCGGGTGATTATCCGCTCGCCGTAGCGATCGATGAGGAACGGCTCACCCCGTACCTCGACAACCAGCCCGTGACGATGACGATGGTGACCGGACCGCTCACGGCGTCGGCGTCACAGCTCGACTCGAACGTCACACTCGAGACGGTCACTGAAGAGAACGAAGTCGTCGCCACGATGACGATCAGTCCGACGCCGGCGATGCGTTCGGCGCTCGAACGGATGAACGGATATGAGATGAACGCTGGTGACATCTTCAGCTTGAAAGCGTTCGGGGAAGATTTTGAAGCGCTCACGACGCTCGGCCCGTCGCTGTATAAGCTGTTCGCAGCGACCCCGTTCAAAATTTTGGAGCGCGTCCCGCACGAGACGCTCCCGAACGGCGTCGAGCTCGGTTACGACGTATTGGTTGACGCACAATCGAACTTCGCCGTCCAAAACACAGAACAGACGGCATACGCCATCATCGTCTTGAACGAAGGGAACACGCTGACGGTGCAACTGCTCGGCAAAGCGTTCGAGGCGGCGTACGAGTCTCGCGTCGAAGAAGTCGTGAGCGTGCCGTATCAAAACGTCGTCCGTTTCAGCCCGTCGCTTCCGGCCGGCAGCTCGTCCGTGACGCAATCCGGACAAGCCGGCGAATCGGGGAAACTGTACCGCGTCCGCATCACCGAATCGGGTGAGACGCTCGAGATGCTCGGGTTCGACTTCTATGAACCGATCCCTGAAATCGTGACGAAGAGTTCGGTCCCACTGCCGCCACCAGAGCCGGTCGAACCGGTCATCCCAACTTTTCCTGATGAACTACTGGAAGATGACCCGTTTGGTGACGATGTAGACAATGACGGATTGTATGAGTTTGAAGAAGAACCGCCGGTATTCGAAACCGTTCCGGAAACAAGCGAGGAGGCAGTCGGATGATTGGATATTTGATTTTGCTCGCCTTCTGGGTGCTCGCCACCTTGACGCTGTTCGCCTTGTCGGTCCCGACCGTACGAAAACGGGAGACGAAGCTCGTCATCGCGCTCGTCGTCGCCGTGCTATCGGTCGGCGTGTACACGATGTACATGGAATCCCTCGAGCGGACGTGGTGGGCGTTGCTCCTTCTCGTCTTCGGGGTGATGGGCGGTGCCGCTTTGAGCGTCTTCATCGAACAACGAGACGTCGAGCATCAGGAGGTACCACAGAGGATGGTGAAGTAAGGTGAGACGAACGAAGAAACGATTAGGCGAGATGCTCATCGAGGCAGGGATTATTACGACGGCCCAGCTCGATGAGGCGCTCGCTCAAAAACGACGCGGTGAAAAGCTCGGCGATACGCTCATGCGGCTCAACTATTTGACGGAGACGCAACTCATTCAAGTGTTGCATGAGCAGTTGAACGTACCGATCATCGCGTTATACGCGCAAGACATCAACGTGACCGTAACAAAGCTCGTGCCGAAGGCGATCGCCCAAAAGCACGACATCATGCCGATCGAATTACAGGGGAACACGCTGTTCGTAGCGACGGCGGATCCCCTTGATTTGATTGCGATCGATGACGTCCGGCTGCAGACGGGGATGAACATCGAGGTCGGCATCGCGACGCGGGAACAGATCCGTAAGACGATCAGCCGCTACTACGAGATGGACGCCTCGCTCATCGAGATCTTGAAAGAAGAAGCGCCCGAAGTCGAACGTCAAGAAACGGCGTCACGGGATGATGCGCCGGTCATCCGGCTTGTCAACCAGCTGTTCTTGAGCGCGATCGACCAACGCGCCTCGGATATCCACTTCGACCCGCACGAGAAGCAGCTCCACGTCCGCTTCCGGGTCGACGGTGACTTGCGCACCGAGGCGGTGTATCCGAAGAAGATTCAAAGCGTCATGCTGACACGGTTGAAAGTCATGAGTAATCTGGACATCACCGAGAGCCGCTTGCCGCAAGACGGACGCATCAAATATACGCTCCGCGACCGGCCGTACGACTTCCGCGTCTCGACGCTCCCGACGATGTACGGCGAAAAGATCGTCATCCGGGTGCTCGACTCGTCGGAAGGGCTGACCGATTTGACGAAGCTCGGCTTCGGCGAGCATAACGAACTCGTCTACCGCGACATGCTCAAACGGCCGAACGGGATCATCTTGATCACCGGACCGACGGGGTCGGGGAAATCATCGACGCTTTACGCGTCACTGAAAGAACTGAACGATGAATCGAAAAATATCATCACGGTCGAGGACCCGGTCGAGTATCAGCTCGACGGGATCAACCAAGTGCAAGTCAATTCGAAAGTCGGCCTCACGTTCGCCTCAGGGCTCCGCTCGATCCTCCGTCAAGACCCGAACATCGTCATGGTCGGGGAGATCCGGGATACAGAGACGGCGGAGATCGCCATCCGTGCCTCGCTCACCGGCCACTTGGTGCTGTCGACGCTCCATACGAACTCGGCGATCAGCTCGATCACCCGACTCGTCGACATGGGGGTCGAACCGTTCCTCGTCGCCGCCTCGACGTCCGGGCTTGTCGCCCAGCGGCTCGTCCGGCGCGTCTGTCGTGACTGTGGCCATGAACAGCCCGTCTCGAAACGCGAGCAAGAACTGTTCGCGAATGAAGGTGTCGCGATTCAGCACGTCGTCCGCGGCAACGGCTGCGCGTCGTGTAACTTCACCGGTTACCGGGGCCGCCTCGCCATCCATGAAGTCGTGCCGATCGATGAAGGGCTGCGCCGGATGATCATGAACCAGGCGACCGAGGCCGAGATGGTCGACTATGCGAAACAAAACGGGGCGAGGTTCTTACTCGCTGATGGATTAGAGAAAGTCGCGTCAGGGTTGACGACGACCGAAGAAATACTGAGAACAGTCATAACGGAGTGATGAGATGATCCATCAATCGATTGAAGTGATACTGACAAAAGCGGTCGAACAGCGCGCCTCGGACATTCATCTGACCGCGGGTTCGCCGCCGATTTTCCGCATCGACGGCAGTCTCGTCACGATGGGCGAGGAGAAAGTGTTGCCGACGCACATCGAAGGTTATTTGAATGAGATTATGACCGAGGAGATGCGGGGGCGTTTGGAAGTCCAACGCGACCTCGACTTCTCATTCGGCGTCCCGCGCGTGTCGCGGTTTCGCGTCAACGCCTATTATCAGCGGGGGACGGTCGCCATCGCCTTCCGTTCGATTTCCGGGGAAATCCCGACGTTAAATGAGCTCGATCTGCCGCCGGTGTTGAAGCGGCTCATCGAGAAACCGCACGGGCTCATCCTCGTGACCGGTCCGACCGGGTCGGGGAAATCGACGACGCTCGCCGCGATGATCCATGAGATCAACCGGACGCAACGGAAGCGGATCATCACGCTCGAAGACCCGATCGAGTACTTGCATTCCCATAACCAAAGCATCGTCGACCAGCGCGAGATCGGTTCGGACGTCATGAAGTTCGTGAACGGCCTCCGTGCCGCGCTCAGGCAAGACCCGGACGTCATCTTGCTCGGGGAGATGCGCGACCTCGAGACGATCTCGACGGCGATGACAGCGGCCGAGACGGGACACCTCGTTATGGCGACGTTACATACGTCGAGCGCGATGTCGACCGTCAGCCGTATCATCGACGCGTTCCCGGCCGAGCAACAAGACCAAATCCGGACGCAGCTCGCCAACGTCTTGCTAGGCGTCGTCAGCCAGCGCTTGTTCCCGCGTGTCGACGTCCCGAAAGGACGCGTCGCCGCGATGGAGATCATGCTCGGCAACGCGGCCGTCGCCAACTTGATTCGCAATGAAAAAGAGTTCCAGCTCCCGACCGTCATTCAGACGAACCGGCAGAGCGGGATGCAGTCGATGGACGCATCCATCGAGCAACTCGTCCGGCAAGGCGTCATCAACCCGAACGCCGTGCCGAACGAAGAAATGAGGTAAGCGTATGGCCATATTCCAATACGAAGGCAAGCTCTTGAACGGGCGCCGTAAAAAAGGCCGCATCACGGCCGTCTCGCTCCGCGAGGCGAAAGAGAAGCTCCGTGAAGAGTCGATTCTCGTCACCGAGCTGTCCGAACTCGAGTCGACCGGGCTCAACACCGAGATCAATCTTCTTCCGGAGCGAGTGAAGATTGAGCATTTGATCATGTACGTGCGCCAGTTCGCGACGCTCATCCGGGCCGGTGTGCCGATCGTCCGGGCGACGTCGATCTTGCGCGTCCAAACCGAGTCGAAAGTGCTGAAGAAAACGCTCAGCCAAGTCGAGGACGATTTACGGGAAGGGATCGCCTATTCCGAGGCAATCAAAAAGCATCCGCGCGTGTTCTCGAACTTCTTCAGTTCGATGGCGCTTGCGGGCGAGGCGAGCGGGAACTTGGAGGAAGCGCTCGACCAAATCGGGCTCCAGCTTCAAAAGCAGTATGATGTGAAGCGAAAAGTCATCTCGGCGTTGACGTATCCGCTCGTCGTGTCAATCGTCGCCATCGGTGTCGTCGCCTTCCTCATGGTGAACGTCGTGCCGACGTTCGCGAGCATCTTCGGACAGCTCGGAGGCGAACTGCCGCTCATCACCCGTCTCGTCGTCGCCGTCTCAGATTTCGTCGCCGCCTATTGGTGGCTCATCTTTGGGGTGGCGCTCCTCGGTATCCTCGTATTTACGTGGATGTTGAAGCGGGACAAGGAACGGTTCATCATCGACGGGTTGTTGCTGAAGATGCCGATTTTTGGGTCAATCGTCCTAAAGTCGCAGATCGCGTTACTGACGCGCAGTCTCGCCGTCTTGCTGCAAGCCGCCGTGCCGATTTTGTCGGCGATCGAGATCACCGAGAAGATCGTCTCGAACCGCGTCATCCGTAAAGGGCTCGGGGAGGCGCGCAACAGTATGGCGCAAGGCATCCCGCTCCACGAGCCGCTCATGCGCAATAACAACTTCCCGCCGCTCATGACGCAAATGATCGCGGTCGGCGAGGAGAGTGGGGATTTGGACTCGATGTTGAACGAAGTCGCTGAGTTTTATGAGACAGAGGTCGAGACGACGACGGACCGATTGAAGTCGATCATCGAGCCGCTCCTGATTGTCGTCTTGGCGAGCATCGTCGGCGTCATCGTCATCGCCATCGTCGTGCCGATGTTCCAAATTTACGGGGATATCCAAAATCAGTAGAAAATTCTTAGTTTATGCACATAAACTACTTTTCAACACCAAATTTTGAATGTATAGTAAAATTGTTCTACTTGTTCTAGGTCTTATGTAATGAATACAGCACAATACACAGCACAACACACAAAAGGGGAGAATCAGTCATGTTAGAGAAAATGAAAATGATTTGGCAAGATGCGAAACAATTGAAGGATGAGCGCGGCCTCACACTCGTCGAGTTGCTCGTCGTCGTCGTTATTTTAGGAATTATTGCAGCCATCGCTGTCGTTGCGGTTGGTGGGATTATCGAGAACTCGCGTAAAGATGCGATGGCTTCTGATGCGAAGCAAATGGTGAGTGCTGCGAAATTATACACTGCTTCAAACCCACTTCAAGCAGAAACAAAATTAAATTTTAAAGGTACTGGCGATGGCACTGTTGATGCATCTTCTTACATGAACACTTTAAAAGATCCTTATGGTACTGGAACAGCAGCTTATTCTACAGCTTTAGTTGTGGTTACACCTGATTCTGCAGGTAAATTTACTTATGAGGTACAATTAATCGGTAGTAAAAAAGCGATTGGTCCCTCTACACCTGTTGCGGAATCAGCAATTAACAAAGACGCAGTAGTGAATAAATAATGACTTTTACTCCGGCTGGCGCTGGGCACTCGCTCAGCCTAGCCGGTTTTCTATTTTTGGCATATACTTACAGAAGGAGTGACCAAATTGCTTGACCTCATTGGACTCATTTACAGCATCGTGCTCGGAGCGGTCATCACTTCGTTCACGAACGTCGTCGGGCTCCGCGTGCCACAGAAGCAATCGATCGTGACGCCACGGTCGCACTGCCCGTCTTGCGGCCACGTCTTGTCGGCATGGGAACTCGTTCCCGTGTTCGGCTACTTGTTCCTCCGTGGCAAATGCCGCGGCTGTGGCGGACGGATCGCGCCGACGTATCCGCTGTTCGAACTGCTCGGGGCAATCGGCTACGGCTACAGCTTTTGGCTGTACGGCTTCTCAGGGACAACGTTGCTCGCGTTCGTCTTCTTGTCGACGCTGCTCGCTTTGGCGATGTCAGATTTGTCGACGATGCTCGTGCCGAACGTCATCTTGCTCTATACGGCGCCGGTCCTGCTCGTCCTCGCTTACGTATCAGGGGCGACGTGGTGGGGCCCGCTCGCCGGGGCGTTATTAGGATTTTCGGTCCTCGCCACCGTTTTTTTCGTCTCAAAAGGGGGACTTGGGGCCGGCGATGTCAAACTATTTACAGTGATCGGACTCGTGCTCGGACCGCGTGACGTGCTCGTCGCGTTGTTCCTCGCGAGCTTGATCGGTGCCGTCGTCGGTCTCGCGCTGATCGGGTTGAAACGGATCGGTCGCAAACAGCCGATCCCGTTCGTCCCGTCGATCGCGCTCGGGACGATGCTGACGTTTTGGTTCAGCGAACGCTTTTTTGATTGGTATTTTGATTTATTGTAGGGGGAAACTAGCATGAGCCGGGCTATAGAGAAAGGAACGGTCGCGTACTTCTCGTTCGATGCGCTCAGCATCCACGGGGCCGTGATCAAACAAGGCGTCTTCAAACGGAGCGCCTCCGTCCAGTTGGCGAAGAATGCCTACGCCGAAGGGCGGATCCAGGACGAGAACGCGTTCGGCCTCGCCTTCGACGAGTTGTGCCGAAAATTGAAAGTACGAAAAGGGATGGTCTGTGCCGTCGACATGGCCGAGACGGAAGTGTTGTCGCGTAAAGTCGACATCCCGTCGAATATCCCGAAAGACGAGATCCGCGGTTATTTGTTCATGGAGATCGGCAGTTCGATCATCTTGCCGTTCGACGACGTCGCCTTCGACTATGAGGTGCTCGGCGAGACGGAGATGAAGACCGAGGTCATGCTGCACGCCGTTTCGGTCGAGTTGACGAAAGCGATTCGCGGTTACATGAAAAAGCGCGGCTTCGTCTTGAAGAAAATCGTCCCGCGCCCGGTCGCCATTGCGAACGGCGTGGCCCGTCTCGAGACGCTCGACCCGCTCAAGTCGACGCTCCTCTGGCACGTGACGCCGTTCGCGCACCAGTTGCTCGTCCTTGAGGAAGGACAGGTCCGTTTCATCCGCGCCATCGAGACCGACCTTTCATACCGCTCGGATACGACAGACGGCGGGGTTACATACACGTTCAACGGTTCGAACGAGACGCTTTCGAGCCAGACCGACGATTGGTTGAACGAGCTGTCGCGCTTCCTTGACTTTTATCGCTACTCGCTCCGCACGGACGGTCGCCCGATCGACGAACTCCTCGTCTCCGGGACGGTCCCGGAACTCGATGACCTCGTCCGGACGATCGAGGCGGAAGCGATGGTGCCGGTCAAACGGATCGACGACCCGCTCCCGTTGTCACACGCGACGCCGCTGTCGCACCAGATGTTGCCGCTCCTCGGGATGGCGACGCTCGACCGTGACCGCGACGCCAACTTCATCAATTCGACCGACGTCACGCTCCGCTGGCCGATCGTCGCGAGTCTCGCGTCTCTTCTCATCGGTGGAGGGCTCGCCGGCTTCTTGTACTATGAAGTGCAAGGGCTCGAACGGCAAGAAGCGCAAGTGAACGAACAGTTGCAGCTCGTCCGCATTTATCAGACGGAACAAGTGAACTCGAAAGGGCAACAAGTGCTGTCGCTCGAACAGACGGTGACGTCGCTTACGAACGAAGAGAAACAAGCGGTGCCGGCGCTCCGAGCGCTCACCGAACAGTTGCCGCCGACCGGATACGTCTTGACGTACAATTACGCCGACGGCTCGCTCATGAGCGTCCGCGCCCAGTTCGAGACGTTGCCGGACTTGAACGCGTTTCAACGCGCGCTCTTGACCGACCCGCGCTTTGAGAACGTCAAACTGCTCGGCGTCACGACCGAGACGAAAGCCGACACGGAGACGGACACGGATGAACCGACTCGTCTGACGGACGAGCCGCTTCCGCGTTACATCGGTGAATTCACGTTCACGTTTGTCGACGTCGAAGAGCCTGAGACCGAAGCGACGACCGATGAGGAGGTGGTGAGCCAATGAAACGTTCGACGATCTACTTAGTGTTCACCTTGTGCCTGTTCACGGCCATCGCCGTCCCGGCTTACTTTGGCTATACGTATTTCATAAAACAAGGTGACGTGAAAGCGCTCGAGCGCGAACTGTCGCTCGAACAGACGAAGCTCGAGCTCATGCGCCAGGAAGGTCGCGCCGTCGACGTCGCCGACTCGCAGCGACTCCAGACGCGCGTCCCGGCCGAGCCAGCGTTAGACACCGTCGTCGAGGCGTTGTCGCAGGCGAGCCAGCTCTCAAGCGTCAACGTGACGAGCATCGCCTTCGCGGACGGTGTTCTCGCCGAATCAGAAGTGCCGGAGACGATCGAGACACCGGAACCGGAAGACGTCAGCGCAACGTCTGAACCGGCGACACCGGTCGACATCACCCCGGTGAACGCGTCCTCGGTGCGGACGACCGTTTCGCTTCAAGCCGAGACGTACGACGCGCTCGTCCTCTTCCTCGAGTCGGTCGAGTCGATGAACCGGATCCACATCTTGCGGACCGTTCAGTTCACGGGACCGGCCGAGACGGGACCGAACACGACGGACGTGATCGCGCCGCTCGACTTCACGGTCGAACTCGACGCCTTCTATCGCCCGGACTTGACACAACTCGTCGACGACCGGTTCGTGCCGACGCAAACGTTCCCACGCAAAGACATCCCGGTATACGACTACACGACGCCATAACGCGACGTCCCTTCGAAATGAAGGGGCGTTTTTCAGTCGGCTGACATTGTGTTCGGCTGCCCTTTTGCCTACAATCAACAGGGAAGTGTGAAACGGGAAGGAAGCCCGTTATCTAAGATGAGAAGGAGTCGATACAATGAAACCAACACAGAAACGTGTCATCCTCGCCTCGATGTCACCGCGGCGGACCGAACTATTGGCCAAGGCCGGCATTCACCACGAGGTCATCCCGTCGAACGTCGTCGAGGGCGTCAACGGGCGCGAAGCGGCAGATGAATACGTCGGGCGCCTCGCTCGTGAGAAAGCGATGGATGTCGCGCGAGACAATCGTGACGCCGTCGTCATCGGATCGGATACGGTCGTCGTCCTAGACGGGAAGATCCTCGAGAAGCCGAACGACCGGGAAGAGGCGCGGCGGATGCTCGGACAGTTGTCCGGGGCGACGCACGACGTGCTCACCGGTGTCAGCATCATCGGACCCGAGCGGCAAGACTTGTTCATCACGGCGACGCGCGTCACGTTCATCGACATTCCGGAGACGTGGCTCGAAGCGTATCTCGATTCACAGGAGCCGTATGACAAGGCCGGCGCCTATGGCATCCAAGGCTCGGGCGGTCTGTTCGTCGAGCGGTTAGAAGGCGACTACTACAACGTCGTCGGCCTGCCGCTCCAACCGCTCGTCCGGACGCTTGAAGGTCACGGGGTGACGCCACGCTTTCTGTGATTGATGTAGAAAGTAGGTGAAGGAATGACCATGGTGCTCGACCGTAGTGCTGAAACCGCCATCGCCAGACTGCTTCAAATCGGAGGGCGGGGCGGAGACCCGCACGCGACCGCCCGACGACTGTCCGACGTGTATCCGACGCTTCGGGCGCTGTCGCAGGCGTCCGTGAGCGACTTGTGCAAAATCGAAGGGATGACGCAAAAGAAGGCCGAACAGTTGCTCGCGGCGTTCACGATTGGGATCCGTTACGTCGAAGAACCGAAGTCGGAGATGCCGACGATTCGCTCGCCGCAAGACGCGTACGAGCTGCTCCGGGACGAGCTACGGCTCCTCAATCAAGAGCATTTCGTCTGTCTGTACTTAAACACGAAAAATCAACTCATCGCCCGGAAGACGCTCTTCGTCGGCGGGTTGAACTCTTCGATCGTCCACCCGCGGGACGTGTTCCGCGAGGCGCTCAAGCTGTCGGCGGCGTGCTTCATCGCCGTCCATAACCATCCGAGCGGGGACGCGACGCCGAGCCGGGAAGACATCGAAGTGTCAGAACGGTTGGTCGAAGCGGGGAACATCGTCGGCATCGCCTGTCTCGACCATGTCATCATCGGGGAGGACCATTACGTCAGCATGAAACAGCGCGGGTATATGAATGGATAAACCAAAAGAGCAGGACTCTCATTGATATGCTCCCCAATAGGTAGACAGATGAAATAACAAATCTGTTTATCTGATTGGGGAGTGTTTTTTATGGCGAGAAGTCGGCATTCAATCGAACAAAAACTGAGTGCACTACGGATGATGGAAGAAGAAACATATAC